>Ga0207957_1000016_pt1 | contig 44801 bp, 71 predicted proteins | sample CryBogCBH27Jun07_FD_184603 | JGI IMG/M metagenome (GOLD analysis project Ga0207957, IMG submission 184603) | Freshwater microbial communities from Crystal Bog, Wisconsin, USA - CBH27Jun07 (SPAdes) | ecosystem: Environmental > Aquatic > Freshwater > Lake | place: Crystal Bog, Wisconsin, USA...
CTATCTGCGTGCCAGTAAGGGTCTGTTTCGGTGAATGATGTTAAATAGCCTTTAGGATTTGAGGTATAAGGATAAAACCCACCAGCAACACTATCTTTTTTATGGGCAAATCTTACGCTATCATTATGCCAATTCGGGTCCACTTCTGTAAATGATGAAATGTAATTTCTTGGGTTAGATGCATATGGATAATAAACAGTACTGTCCGAAATGTTTAGCTTTTTGATTACCTGATTATGCAACCAACTCGTATCAACAATAGGGATAGCCGCAATAGCAGTATTGATATTCGCTTTGGTCGCATCCCATGTGAGGGTGTCGGAGTTGTTTTGCTTTCTGTTGCTTAATGCAATCGTATCTGTGCCGTGTAAGAATCTTACTGTATCAGTAGCATGTAAAAATCCTCTTGCTGCGATATCGCTATCTGTCTGATGCTGCGTGTAATAGTTTTGGAATAGATAGTAGTGGGTAGCAAATCTATTAGTATCTACAACCGCACCGCTATAAAGAACACTATCAAGATGTGCAAGTGTCTTAAAATAATATCCAACCGTAATAGGGGATATGCTACGCGACAATACCTGATAGGTAATGGCACTATCTACCCCGTGCATGTATTGCGGGATGGAGCCTATCCATTGCGCTTTTATGCTCGTTGTAAATAAAAATAATATTGATATAAATAAAATCTTTTTCATCCTATGCCACGTAAAAAGTTGAGTATATGTTTGATGGTCTGTTACTATCTATTATTGATGCACTTGAATAGTTAAATACTTGACCGCTTACGGGCTGAGCATTAACATCACTAATCCTATTATCTAAGCAGAATTGTATTAAGTTGTCCAATGTGCCATAAGACATTAAACACAAGTCATATATAGATTGCCCGTCTCTTGCTAATATCTGTTTCATCGTGTCGCGTTTGGTTGAACCACAAGCGTATTAGTTGCCGTACTTATTGAAATAATAGGGTTTATGCAGGTATATCCGTCAAGTGATAATTGAGATTGAGCATTGTTTGTTATGGCTGTAATGTTCGGCTTAGCTTTCAGATACAACCCTATTCCAACCCCATCTGAAGGAAACTGCTTATACCACCCCTTAGATGCGTTTATAGTATCTTTTATATGCTGTGTGTCAGATGGCGCAAGTATCAAATCCGTATCGCTACCCAATACAAAATCATCTATCCCCGTATTGGGATTGTTCACTAATTCTATGTCGTATCTTGTTGCCATGTTCTTAACTTAAATTGCCCCCAAACACTCCCGTTACTACTCCACCTGTATGGTCAAGTAATCCACTTATATAATTTATCGTTGCGTCTTTAACATAACTGTCAATAGCATCAGCAAAAGCCCCGCAAAGCGTATCTATCTGGTTTGCCTGTGTTGTGGTAATGCCAGTTATATTAGCTTCCATAGCTGTTTTTAATGCCGACTTTAATGTTGCTTTGTTTAAACTCATACCAATAAAGCATTTAACCTTGTTCCTATTGCGTTTATGTCCGTTACGTTATCCGCTACACTTGTAGTACCTGCACCATTCGTAAAGGTCATAGCCGCCAATACATTTATAAAGTCAGCCATTATCGTTGCTAATGACTGTGTGCTATTCTTAATATTGAACTTTGTACCATCCATTTTAAATATGGCATCACCCACCACATAGTAAAGCGAATCCACCTTACTATACATCATCACAAATGGTTGTAAGTTTTCCGTATTACATACTATCACTACGCTATCAACGGCAGGGGATAATAGCAACCCATCTTCAACTGAAGCCATCAGCAACACGCCCGATAAATCTATTTGCGCCTCACCGTTTATGGTTGTTACATCACAAACCCTATTGGCTATATCCACGCTATTTACCGTAGCCGCATATATATGCGCCCCGTCATGATTTTCACCATGAATTTGTGATAGTTTCGCTATGGCTTTACCTAATTCGCTCACGATAATATTTTATAGTCTAAGTGAATTGTTTGTCTTAATCCTTCATCTGCACCGCCCGAAATATCTACACGCTTAACCATATACTCCCCGTTTCTTTCAGGCAACAATGGGTCAACTAACACAACCATATCCCCATGCTTTACGTGTGGCAATCCGAAGGTTGTAAATGAACCCCTGAATCCATCGTAATAAAACTTTTGTAGCTGCGTAACCCCAATTTTAAAAAGCTGATTTTCATCAGTTATATTGGAGTATAGCATCATCGTATGTCTTTCCCCTTCCTCATTAGGTGGAAAATCAACGCCTTTTGTCTTGCTTACTTTTTGGAATAAGCCATCTTTACCATTAGGGTTAAAAATCAATATCTCTGTACACTTCATGGTAGTTTTGGGCGAACCATCTTTAGTGCTGCCCGTTGACGTAACCTTGTAATGAGATTTGACTATCATTGATAGAACAATATCATCCTTACATTTCCAAACAAGGCTATCGCTTATGATGTTCTTTTGGAAAGTGAATGTGTACTGTTTTAGATCGGTTGGCACATAATGGGTATAACCTATTCTTAACTCATTACCCCTGAAATAACTATCTACGTGATATTGTTTTTTAAGCCTTGCAAGGAACGATGCTAAGTTTTCACCTTTACTTATCAGGTTGCTAACATTGAATACTAAATCAGTTTTTGAGTAATCGGATATTTTAAGATTAACCCCGTATTTGGCGTACTTGTTTATAATGCTTTTATCGCCAGTAGCGGAATTGGCATCTAACATAGACTGTACTACGGTTTGAATAGTATTGCTATTCCAAGTTTTGATAGGCGTAGGTATTTGCTTCAACAACCACATATTATCCTCACAAGTAAGGGTAATGCTCATTTTGGTTTTTACGTGGCTTATATATCCCTGAAACAAAGGGGGATTAGTAGGGTCGTAAGTATTAAACCCTGTGGTTTGTGTTTGCTCTATATCATTTACAAAAGCCCTATAACCAACATTTACAGTTACAATATCACCCGACATAAATACGGGTATAACATTAGGCGCAAATCCCCCCATGTTACTATATGCTTCACTAACGTTTGCAAGGCTTATTAATGAACTGCTATTGGGGTTTGATTTTGATGTTACGCGAACCCTTACACGTTTGGGTATTTCTAATTTAAAATTCTGTGTCAGGTTGGCATAGGTACTATCACCTTCATACTTATGTAAGAAAGGTATAGTTATAATCAAATCCCTGCTTGCCCACTTGTCAGAGGGTATTTGCTGGATTGTTATATTTGTTAGTACCTGATAAAAAGCCATGACTAAGGGCAAAATTCAGTTAATGGTATATCGCTACATGCTGTTATCGTAAATGCCTGACTTGCATAGCTTCCCGCTTGTTGTGGAAAACTCACATCTTCAATCACTATATTTTTAATACGATACATAGCCAATAGATAATGAGTAACAGGTAATGATATGGGAGCCGTTACTATTTGTTGTAATAAAGCCATATCTGTTTTAGGTGCTATTCCAGAACCTTTACTATTAAATATGCCGTTTATGGTAATATCGTAATCATCTAATCCTATGTATTCTTTTATCTTCCCATCTCTGCCCTGTATTGCTGTCTTAACTACATTCTTTTTGAGATTAAGCGTTACTATGGCTATATCAATATCCAAGCTGTCAAATGTGTAAGTATTGCCGTCTATGCCCGTGTATTGGTTCTGTGGTTGGATATTAGGGTCTGTGTTGCCAAGCGTTAACCTTCCATATACGGGAGTGCCTAATGGGCTATATCCGTCTGGTTCATCTTTAGCAGGCGCATTGCCTAATCCGAAAATTGGTATATAATGTGATGCTATTTCTTGCGGAGTAATAACAACAGCATGGCGCAGCGTCGAGAACGTTGCTTTTGCCAATTCGATATTTAATGAAGTATTACTCATGTGTTGCGCCTATTTGGCTATCATTAATAGCGTTTGTCATGTGTCTTAAAATCTGCTCACCCGCTGCCGCTGAACCTTCTTTAAATGTTTTGGTTTCAAGCGTATCAATACCTATCATTTTCTGAATAGTAATGTTATAGTTAATAACACGCTGACCCGTTACCTTGTCGGTAAGTGGGGATATGTTACCCGTTCCTTTGTTGTGTTTTTCTTTATCGTGTTTTTCTTTATCGTTTACGGTTGATAGATAGTCTGGGAAATTTGGCATAGGGAAATAGCCCCCGCCACCATTCATTCTCATATATTGTGCCTGATAAGCATTAAATCCAGTTGTGTCTGCCTTATGCTCATTACTTGCACTGGCTTTCCATGAATGGTCGCTTTGAAAAAATCTATCAAAAAGGCTTGTGTTTATTCCCTTAGATTCGTCATATGCTTTTTTATCTTTTGCGTTAGCTTCAGGCGATAATCTCTTATCATAATGCCATGTTCTGCCATCGTCCCTGTCGCCAAATGCAAGCGCAAACGCGCCAAGTATAGCCGCACTAACACCAACCAAATTAACCATTACTGCTGCCGCTTCTGTTGTCCCGAGCATTGCCCCCCTTGCACCACTACCCACTACCGCTTCAGTAAGACCAAATGCGCCTGTCATTGCCGTAACAGCACCACCCATTTCGTCATAAAGGGCAATTCCTTCAGCTGCTGTTGTTTGGGCTACATTCAAAGCTTCTAATGCTGCGGTCAATTCTATTACCGAAGCCGTAAGTGTGTTAGTTACACCTATCTGCGTTACTTCTTTCTCAATACCTATACCCCAAAGTAAATTAGTTGCACCCTGAACTATATTAAATGATAATTGAATAGCTTTAAATGCTAAATAAGCCTCACCAATATGTACTATTGTCTTACCCCATGATATAAGCTGTTCCTCGTGTTCTTTCATCCACTCAACACCTGACTTTATCTCATGGAATAAAGCGATTATTTCGGGCTTTAACTTATCGCCCAAATCAGCTTGGAATGAAAGCCACGCATTATGTAAATCGTTTGTTTCTGCCTGATAGCTTCTTAATGCTTCGGGTAGATGTTGGTCATACATATCCTTCATGTCCTTTAAGACCTTCGGGATATACTCATATGAATTTGTAGTAGTTAATGCGCCCTTACGTATTTTCTCATTTAAACCCTGCATGGATAAACCCATCTCATTGGCAAGGTTTACGCCAAAACCAGGGAGATTGGCTATAAGGGGGCGTAAGTATCTTGGTTGCAAGTTACCTTCCTCTAATAGCTTTCCTATGCCTGCTATTGCCTGTTGTACTTTCTCTGCGGGTAGGTGTAATATGGTAAGTGTTTCGGAAAGATCTTGGAACATCGCACGGGCTTTCTCTCCCTCTGCTGGTGTTCCTTTAACCATCGCCATTAACTGTGCATATTCCTGATAAGTTTCCATGATAGGTAACTTAAAATCAGTAACCGCTTTGTTAATAGCTAATTGGTTCTGTGTGGCCTCGAATGTATTATCAGAGGCAAACTTTATAAGGTTCTTGTAAGATTCTAATTTGGTAGTGGTTTCAACTATATCTTTACCGAAATTAAATAGTTCACGACCACCCAAGTAAAGACCGAAGCCTTGCAATGTGGTGTTTAGGGTGCTGACAGATTTCTCAAAAGACATAGCATCACGTTCCCAACCATGAAGGGTTGATGATACGCCCGCATCTTCTAAGGAAACTACATATTTAACCCCCTGTTCCATTATCTTTAATGTGCCCTATTTTTTTCATTAATATTTCTAACCAAACCACATGCTGCAAATACTTATCTATATCCCAACTCAAAACCTCATCCAGCCTGTATTTAAAATAATAGGCGATGAGGGGCAAATAGTCCGCCCACCCACCGCCTGAATTTTCTCTTAACTGGTTTAATTTTTTTTTCCTGTTGCCTCTGCCATCTCGTTCATACGCAGAAACTCTCTAACAACAGCTTTCCAGTATTTTTTATTTTTAGTGGTTATGCGGGGGTCGCTTTCATCCTTACAAATCAATAGTTCGACTTGTGAAGATGCTGTACTTGCCATCCCTCTGCCTAAGATGCCGCTATCCCATAAGGACAATTCAGCTTCAAGGCTTGGTTCTTGCAGGTAACAGGTGGCTATATCTCCCTCTGCTATTTTTACGTCAATTTGGATTATACTGTCGCAGTTGTATTTATGCTTCAGTTGTGCGATGACACTCGTTTCTTCGCTTGTTTGTAATTCTTCAGGCATATTATTCAGGTTTTATGATTTACTATCTGGATAATCCAGCGAATATGAATGGTATATTTTTAGTGAACTTGGTATCACCTTGTTTTAGATCTTGTCCATCTTCTGTAAACTCTACATTAGAAAGAATATCAACAGTTGGAGCAAGTGGATTACCATACAATACTTTAATAGAGAACGGTTGAATACTATCTAAGCTGCTATCTGGTGAACCATCAATAAGACGTTTAATGTCTTCCATGTATAAATCAATACTGCCACTATACTCTTTATTGCCACGACCACGACCCACAGGCTCATCACCTATGCCATAATGGTTATCTTTTTTAGTGTTCTTTCTAAAAGATATAGACGATATAAACACAAGTGGGTTATTACCTACAAGTATTGTTATTTGTCCCCAAGCATATAAATTGCCGTTAACTAACATTATTATTTAAGTTTTGCCGTGAAAGAAATACCCACCTCGATATAATCTGCCACGCCTTGTGGTAAAAGTTTTAAACCAATAGCAACCTTATTGGTGCTAAGTACATTTTGTGTAGGGTTTATATTAACCACACCGCTAACCAATGCACCCTGCGCTATCATGCCACTTGACAGGTCGCCATCTTTCACCATTTGTACTAATGGCTGTGATGCTGCCGTATCAAATATCTGTGCCGTTACTTGGCTTATTGTGCCATCAGCGTTAAGGTCAATACGTGATTTCAATAATGGTAATACACCATTATAAACCCCTCTGATTGATTTTTGTATGGTAAGGTTTCTGCTTATAGTACTATAATCACTTGTCTGTGTGGTATAGGTATAATCATTGTTGAAATAAGTACCAGAGAATGAAGGGTATTTACAAAGGAATATGTATCTGTAACTATCTATTTGGTCAACCAAAGAAGCTGCCAAAGAAGCATATAATTGACCGTTTGTAAATGCTGGCGTATCTAATTCAATACCATTGCTTGCGTTGAACGCCCCAACCTCACCAATATTCTGGCTTACTGCTGCTGAACTTGATGTACCTAACAAATAACCAAGACATGGTATAGATGCGCCACTTGTAACAAACAACTGCGCACCAACCGCTTTACCATCCTGACCGATACAAATCGAAGTGAACGGATTAGCAAATGTGTGTGTCTGACCGTTTATCAAAGTTGATAAATCAGATACACCCTTAATATTCGGAGCATAAACAATATTACATTGCATTGATTGTGGCAATGTCAACATGATATTGTTAAGCAAAGTAACGTTTGAATCTACCGTAGAAGCATTTACTGATGTAGGGTCATATACGCCAATCATTCGGCATTCACCCTGTGCATTCTGTTGTAGTGTTACTATATCAGCATAGGTAGACGATACGGTGCTATTAAAGTTTATCCAAAGTTTACCCGTTGGGTTGGCTCTGAAAAACTCTGATATTAGATAATGCCAGATTGCTTTGTTTGATGCAACGCCTACTGTTGCAGATGCGGGCTGTGTTAAAGTACCTACATAAGCACCTGTGATAGTTACGTTTACCGGACTACCTGTATTCAATGATACACCTAATCCCGCACGGCCTGTTATTGTAAGGGTCGCCGTAAGGAAAGAAGCTGTATAGCCATGTATATAAGTACCTGCGTTAATTACCGCTGCTATTGCCGCTCCCTGTGCCGCTATCGTAGTAGCACCTGACCCAGTAGTATAAGTACCTAAGTTAACAGAAGTAGTTAACCCATTAGGATTCACTTCGGTAACACTAAAGTTTATCGTATCACCTGTATTACCTTTTGTGGTAATAAGGTAAGTGGCTTGCGGTTTCGTTTCATCTGCGTAGTCATTTACTATACCTTTGCTTTCCGCATCTGATATACTAAATACAGCTTGTGTAGCTGTTACGGCAAAAGAACCAGGGGCTACCCCATATAACTGCAAACCGCGAACAAAATCTAAACCCTGTGCAACTTGCCCAAGTTGATTCTGTCCATATATAAACTTAACGTTAGCTTGTGATGACATTATTTACCTTTTTTGGTATTAGTACCAAGAATTTCGCTTGCGCTTTGTGTTTCTACTATTTGGTGTTCTGGTTTGCCAAAAATTACTTTTTCAGCCATACCGCCATCACCAGATTTTGGAACAAACTTTGCATGTAAACGACTATATTTTTTGCCCTCAAATTCATGTACGGTAAAATGATGATTACCATCTGCCGTAAAATGAACTTGTTTAATTGCTGGGTTATCTTTGATAGTCTGTACTATATCAGCTTTTTGTACTTCAGGAATATTCAGAGCCATGATATTAATAGTTTAGATTTCGTGATGTTTCAACCCACTTCGTGCCGTCAAATCGGAAACGAATAATTGATTTCTTGTTAGCTGTAATGGCTATTTTGGCTGTGCCTGTTGAAACTACCCAGTTACCTGACAAGTAAACAAACTGACCTGTATTAGTTGCCTGACCTGTTATCCATAAAGCCAGTTCATCATTCAGGTAGCAACCTTTAAGCGTCTTAAACGCAAGGCATACGCTATCCGTCATAGCCACAGTTACGTCAATATTAGAATGACGTGGGCTTAGGCGTGTAGTATCTACCGTTGCACCTGCTGTATCTGAAACAGCATAAAAATAGTGGTTTTCAAATGCTCCCGAATTATCGCCACCTTTAGCGTTGCTATAACGTGGAAGTGCGCTTTGTGCTGATGCGCCAAATGCAAGCGCAATAAAAATTATGCTAAGTATCTGTTTCATATTATGCTACGAAGTTTGCTGCTGTTAAAGTTGTCATCATTGCGATTTCATTACCGTATTTGTACTGAATATCCATTTTCAGTAAGGCTTTCACGAAGTATAATTCCGCTTCTGGGCGCCATTTCTTCATTTCGATTGTGTTCTCATCATCCTTACTGTTATATGCGATATGCAACGCACCATCAAAAGAACTTACGAACTCACCAAAAAGGATCGTGTTATCAGGAATACCATTCAACACCTCGATACCATAACCTTTCCATACTGGAGTACCTTTCTCTGGGAAGTTGATACCTTTGTATGTAGTGTTAACTAATGCCTGTGTATATATCAACCATGTGTTAGGCGACATCAGATATTTCATGCGTTTAAATGAACTATCTTTTGATATTAAACCTTTCTTGTTGATTACTATCAGGCTTAACAAGCCATCAAGGAACGTAAGGATATTTGATGTTGTGATGGTCGCTGGTGATGCGTAGTTCAATACTGAACTATCATTAATCAATTGTTTGATGATACCATCAAAGAACTGAATGTTATAACGGCTATCGGTTGTATCTGTGATGGTGCTATATCCAGTAGATGCCTGCCAGATACCTGTTTCCAATTGCTCGAAAACACGACCCATCATCATATACATGGCATATGCTTCAAACTCAACAGGCAGCTTTCTTTCCAAAAGCAGTTCTGATAAGTTTTCAGCTTCCCAATGATCTTCTAAATCTCTTGGGTTAAAGCGGGTGTAAAGCATCGCATCTTTCGGTGTGATGGTTTTTTTGTCAACTGTCCAGCTACCGTTGTCGGTTGTTGGTACGGCCTGACGGGGTTGCAAACCGCCCGTGAAATCAATATTGCCAATGTTCAACGTTTTCTTTACGCTGTCTATTACATTGATAACGCCCTTTTTAACCGTATCCATTTCAAAAAGAACGGGTGTCCAGTATGCGCTGGCAAACTTACCAATGTACGATTTATCATTAATTTGCAAAGCCATCGTGCTTACAGTTTATTTTGTTTTCTTAATTGTTTTTTCAATTCGGCAGGTGTGGTAGGAACGAAGTTTACATCGCCTACATTCTTAGGTTCAAATGCACCTTCTTGCTTAGGGGCGTTCACGTTCAACGGTATAGCCTCTAACAAGTTTTTACACTTGTCTTTACCAATGGTAAGTGCTGTATTCAACCATTCCTTAATAACTTCCTCTTTATTTTCAATACGGCCAGTTTTGGCAATATCTACTATCATATTTTTGCAGTCTTCTTCGTTGCGTTTCTTTTCAGCTTCTTCAGCTTCTTTCTTCGCATCTTCCATCTCATTGCACATTTTATCATGTGCTTCTTTCAACGCATTATATTTATCGGTAGCTTCTTTAAGAGCATTTGCAGCCTCATTTAAAGCATCCTCATGTTTTTTCATTTCTGTTTCACGGTCAAGATTCAGAAGTCTTAAATCTTCTTTCATCTTATTAACCGCTTCAAGTATTGCGCCTTCTGATGCTTCATTATGAAGACCTAAAGCATTTGTTACTTGGTTCATTAGTTTATTATTTTTAGGTTGTATATAACTGTTTAAAATCAGATTGCCCGCTTTCCACTTCTCAATCACATTACTTACTACTCTTATGCCCTGTTGCGCTTCTTTGCTTAGTACTATTTCATCACAAAAACCCAATGAATAACATTCATCGGCTGTCATAAAGGTTGTTGCATCCATCATTTCAGATACCTTACTTTCCTCTATGCCTTTTTTAGATGACAACATCGTTACTATGCTATCTCGGAATACTTTGTATGACTGGCTATCTTCATCATCCGCCCCGTGTGGGTTGTGCATCATCAGGCTACTGTAATCAAACATGCGTCTTTTCTTGCCTGCCTGAAAAACCCATCCGCCTGTACTTGCTGCTATGCCTATACAAAGTGTGTCAACTTGTGTTATACCCCTGCTATTCAATAATTTCATAGCACCATAGATATTCCACCCGTCTATCACTACTCCGCCAACAGTATTTATAAGAACTTCTACCCTTTTCTTTCCCTGCCTTTCAAACTCGAACAACTCGTTTTGAAACTCATCCCCCATTATGCCATTATTCCCCTTATCGTCTTTCCCGATATGGGTATTTATTAGCATGTATGGTACTTCGGCATCTGGATTGGGAGAGTATTTAAACTTCACAGTATAAAATTCCGCTAAAGAATAGGGGGTAATGGTTTAGTGTGTACACCTTTTTTTAAAAAAAGTTCATACATTTGATGTATGAGAACATTTATACTATTATTTGCCGTCATTATACTTGCCTCTTGCAAGAAAGAATACAACACCACCATTGTGGTTAATCAGGCTACACAACCGCCAACGGGTATGCACTTTATTTACCATTGGGGTAATGCCACACTTAGGTGCTTTAAGAATAATTATGCGGATAGCGCAGTTGATAGTATGCAGTCCTATCAATCATATGATACCAGCTATGTGATATATAAAAATGAAAAGCTGTTTGTATGGTCTTATGATAGCTTATGGAATAGTGCTGCTGCGTATTACAATAGATGCTGGATTGGCAAAACCGCATTTGATACTACTACGGCATATTCAACTTGTGGGGCTTCACCTTCTATATGGTTTGATGATAACGGTAATCAATGGCATAAATCAAATATCTATTTGAATATAGACAATATGGCGCATTTTGATTTTTCGGCTGGTAGTCATGGCTACACAAGCCAGAACTAAGGTATTAACTGCGCATCAATAAACAGGCTGCGGAATGTTCCAAACACATAGTTCATGTCATCGGTATTAAAAAAACATTCCCTTGCGCCTACGTATGATATAACGCTTAAAAAGCATCTGGAATCTATCCCGTCAAAATCATATCCTTGTGGTCTTGTGCCATCAGCCGCTATCTTAAATTTAGGCTGCACCTTCTTTTGTGATAGGTTGCTCCAGTCGGGTTGAACACTATTATTAACGCATTCAATTATAATAGCCAATTTATATTTAGCTACTATATACGCCTGATGCTTTACGGGTAATGCCGACACGTCAGGCAGTGCCGTTGAATACCCTAAATATGCGCAGGCGGCTTCAAATGAATCTGGTCTCATAATAGTATTGAAATCTTTTTAATTTGCTCACGCAACCCTTCTGGTAGCCTGTTTAGTTTTTCTTTGATAGCGTCTGTTACAAAGCTGCTTTCACTCTCCCCCGTTTCTTGTTTGTATGCTTGTAGCATTTTTTTAACGGGAGTAGGGGGATAGCTTACAGTCTTTCTCTTTTTGTATTCTTCTTCCGTCATATTATATTGCCGTGATTAGATACATATTGATAGTTACATAGTCATTACCCGCACTATTCTTGCCCATATACTTTACCTTAAATCCATAAAGACCCCCACCACCAGCTATTGAAGTAGTCGCAGAAATCCAATCCGCATCACATCCCGAAGGTTTACTAATGGCAATAGACGAACCACCAACAAAAGCCCCCTGTGGTCTTAATTGCACCTCACAACCTACAATGGCATTAGTAAAGTCAAAGGTCAATGTATTTACTGTTGCTCGGGTACTGCTATACTCTATGTAATAACTCTTATCAAATGTTAAAGTTTCGGGCGCACCCCATGCTCTTACCACATCAACTGGTTGGATATATGCGCTTGTCCGTTTGGCATTAATTAATTGGAAATCCGCACTTGCAGAAGTACCGTTAAACGTAATGGTATTTATTTGGTGTACGCTATGCGTTGACCCATCACTAAAGGTTAACGGATCGGCAATAGTAGCAGTAAAATATGAGGTCGTTATGTGGCAATATACACCGCTTAACGCACCAACTCCAGTTATAGACGTATATGGGTTGATATATATCTCACCATTATAGTAAATTGCCCCCTCGGTTAGGTTGCTATTAATACCAGTAGTCGAATAATTACAGCCCCATAAAATATACGGGGTACTTGAACTATACGGCTGCCCAGTCAGGTTTTCAATTAAAGACTGTATGGCATTATTTCCCAATTCTTGGTATGCCTGTTGTAAATGCTGCCATGTACCTTGCGTAAAGGGTTGCTGTGATGTGTTCGTAATAAAACTGCTATCAACTTTTTTCATCTTAGTAAGATTGTATGTCGTAGTTTAAACCTATCGTATTATATAAGTCAACGAAATTCTTTATTGATTGTGGCTCACCTGCAATGGTCGCCAATAATGCCGATGGCACGTAAATAGTAAAGTTTTTAGCTGTGCTATATGCTATCGAAGCAAGCCCCACCATTCCATGTGAAACATTAGTACCCACCACACTAGACCTATCACTTGTAAGCCCCACGTAGAACGATGGCATAAAGCGGCTATTGGTCTGTATGTATATATCGGGTAGTGATGGTAATTGTCTGAATGTGCCACCAAATTGCTTATTAAGCGCATATTCAAACAGTTTCAAAGAACTGCTATATAATATTCTTTCCTGTGCGCCTATAAAACTTTGCTGTCTTAAATACCAAAAAGCACTTGCGGGTGATGGGGTGTTACCAATATTACCGCTTACTGTACTTTCATAAATGCTATATCCATACTTCACTATATCACCACTTGCATAGGTAGTGCCGATAGCCCATGCCGTTGCCGTTTTACCCTCTCTGTAATCCTTAAACCTGTCATTTATGTATTGTACTGCTGATACTAAGCCTTTCAGTAAAGACAATACAAGATTACCCCGCTTATCGGGTGGTAATTGATTGGCTCCGCTTTTAAAAGCATCAAAACTAAAAAGGCTCATTATTCAGCTATAAAGTTTAAAGTATCAGTTAGTGTGTGTCCTGTTGTTGTTTCAGCTACTATATATCCGCTTACTGTCTGCCATTGTCTTAATACCCAATCATAAGACGTTACCATTGGTGTAGCACTCGCATATGGCGTGCTATCCTGCCTTGCACTCACATTGTTGAATAGTACGTCATTAACGCCCGTTACATTGCGGATAACCTCTAATAAATCAGATAACTTAATAGTGCCACCAAAGTTTGGCTGTGCGCTTTGTGTGGCTAAGAATGCGTTTATAGCACTTATCACATCATTGTTTATTGTACCGCTATAAAGTGTGTTATACCTTACATCGGCTTGTATCATTATCTTATCACTCGGTATGCTGCTAACTACATAAGTAATTCCTGCCGTTCCTACTATATTTATGAATTGTTGCGCTGCCGCAAGTTGTAATGTGGTTAATTGGGTAGGTGTTGTTCCCGTAGCCACTTTAATATCCACTACTGCATTGGTAGCATCTTTCAATACTGCACATCGGGTAATGATGTTTAATGTCGGATCAACGGTAGCATAGTAATAAAAGAAGCCTGTTGTATCTAATAGTAGGTTTTGGGCTACCGTTGCACTATATTGAAATTGAGATAAGAACTTGTTTTGTATCCACGCAGCTGTACTTGATGCCGCTTTGGTTACTATGGTCTCATTTTGGGCTATAAAAGCATCATACAACTGTTCGGCTATGGCCTGTACTGTCGCATAGGCATTCATAAACACTTGCGTTATACCCCTGCGGCTCCATTGTGTAGGGTCAATAGTTATACCAACTGCTGCGGCTGCCGTTACATATGCAGCCGTTATCGTGATTTGTATGGTAGATATAGTACGTGCCATTATTCAAATTCATCTGTAAATTCTGTATCAAATATGCCTTCTGTTTCAATGATAGCATCCACTTCAAGCGTAGTTGGCGGGTCTTTGGTAATTGTATCACCACTATCAGGGTCAAGCGTACTGCCTTTGGTATCAACGAACGTGCAGTTCATCTCTATTTTATGGTGATAAACGTCTGTATGGTTAAAATCCTGTTCCTCACTTACGCTTGATAATACCCCGCAAAATGAAGGATAGAAGTTTTTACCAAGATTTTGCATCAGCAAATCACGATATATAAACACTTCTAAGTTTTGGTTCATATTGCCATCCATTGCGTCAAGCTGCATATCCACCAAATGAAACCTAATTTTAAGGTCGCAAGTATTCACGCCCATATTTAGTTGGTTCCAATCCATTGGCATAAACTCCACAAAGCAAGCTGGGGTATTAAATATTACTCCGCCACTCATCCTATGCGCTTCAATGGCTTTTTCTACATGGTTATTCCAAACGGCTACATATTGGAATAGCTTTGTTAAATCAGGTTTGGTAACAGCATTACTATCCCACGAATAGGGAATAGCACTCACTTTCGTAAGTACGCTGTTTATTGCTGATATTAACGGGCTACTCGCCATACTTTACCTGTTTCTTCTTTAAGTATTTCTAATTGCTGTTTTGTTAACTCTGCCGTTTGTATCATGAATGGTCGGGCAGGTATTCTGTCCGTACCTTCATTTTGTATGGCGGCATATGGTATATTCACTTCCAGTACAGCCCTATTGGTTGTAATGGTCGGCGTCATTGTTCTTACTGCCGTATTTAGTTTGTTGCTATCGGTAAGTATCGCCTGCGCCCTTCTAAATGGGCTACTACTTAAATAAGTAGGTGTTCCAAACACTCTACGCTGTACTTCCTTCCATCTCGCCTCGCCCTCTAACCCTTCATTTTGGAATGCGGCAAAGAAATATTTACGAGCATCTTCGGCAATGATGCGTAATGCCTGCCTTTTTACAGCAGGTAGCATCTTATCTACTTTATCAAAGCCGAATTTGCTCATTATTTTTTACCTGGTCGTTCTTTGCTTTGTTCCTTAAATGGTTTCTTGCTTTTTATAGCGTCTTTGGGTTCTTTTACGGGGCTGGGTGTTCCTGTTGGCTCTGTCGGTTCTTCTATCACACTTAGGTATTGTGCTGGTATGCCCGTTACTTGTGCAATATATTCGGGTGCCACACGTATCTGGGCTTGCGCAAGTGTCATTACTTGGGTTGCAAACTTTTGGTTCGTGTCGTTCTTCTCATCTTGTATGGCTCTTTCTTCAGCATCATTCAAGAATTTAAATGATAACCCTTCAGGTATCATAATACCCAACCTGCGCAATTTTGGTATTACCTGTTCGTTTACGATCGGTTCAACAAATGCACCGTCTTTAGTTTGTTTATCTCTTAATGCTTTAGCTACGGGGCTTGCGGCGGCTGTATCGTTGGTATTACCGCCTGATGTTTGTGTTTGTGTGCTTCCAAGTTTGCCCGGCACACTATCTATCGCATCAGCATGACCCAACCAAAACTTAGATATTTTAGCTTCAAGTCTGTGTTCAATATCGTTATATGATTTATAGCCATTGCCTTTTGCACCATCAGACATAAATTCTAATTCATCCATCAGGTCAAGGATAATCCAACCCGCGCTACCCATATTATTCAAAGAATCTTCAAGGGATTTCAATTCCGCTTCGTCGGTCTTTGATGTTTTCAGCTTTCTATATGGCTGGGCAAACATTTCAATAAAGCTGGTATTGAACGCCAGATTATTCTTTAAGAATATCTCTGTTTTAGCCACGTTATAAAGCAGCCCATAACCACAATTAGAAATACCATTAGTAGGTAGTGTTGGAACCCATATATGCCAATCCCTGTACGGTGAATCCAAGAAGTTAAAACCGAATGGGTTTACTTCAAATGGCGTTACTTCGTGCGTATCGGGTCGTATATTCCATCTGCGTATAATAGATGGGTTTACAGGAATATTGTTACGTATATCTCCAATAGAAATAAGGTTATATCCGTAAGTTTGTGCATCAAGTATATAGTTCAGTACATTATGTGTGAACCATGTTTTTTTAAAATAGTCTGTCCACGTTTTATCTTTTTCACCGTTGGCATTCTGTAATTCAAAATCTCTTAATAATGTTAGGTCTTTGCGCCTTTCTATGCAGGCTGATAAGTGTTCGTTTAATACTGATTGTTCATAGAGTTTTTGCATCTCAACCCTGAACGGCCAGAAAGGGTCTTCCGCTTGCGTAATTGCAGCCTGCCAGTCGTCTAAACCCTTCTTGGTTCGTGCAAGGCCTGAAGGGAATATAACATTCCCTAAGTTCTTGTTTGTGCTTTTACTTCCACCCGCACTCGTATCGCCTATTCTTTTAGAATGTGCAGTACCCATTGATACGGGAAAGAAGTTTTTTACTCTATCTAAAAATGACATTAGTACTGATTAGGTTCTTTAATATTACCGCCATACCTCACACGCCTGCCGCTTTTAGGTTGCAATAGTGGTATATCTACTACCATCTCACCCTTAGCCATTTCATTTATAAAATACAAAGCCTCTTTGCGTTTTTCATCCCATACTTTAGGTATGTTCATAGGCGCAATAAGCGGGGCTAATTCTGCAATAGCTAATTGAACGATATAGATTTTAAGTTGCTGGTTTCTGTTATCCCCCTTTACCCATTTGGTTGTATCTGTGGGTAGTGTGTCCGCGGCTATGGTATATGCTGTGCCTGCATCCCAATATTGATAAGTACTGTTATTGATACTATCAGGGAATACATTTACATTAGGCACGTTGCTATATACATAGTATTGCTTCAGGTCGGTAGGTGCAATATTGCAGGTTGCCGTTATACAGGTATATACTTTGTTTTTCCAAAATACTTTATCACCTACATTATACCCATAAGTGCCATAATCAAGCCCACTCAAATAATTGAACATCGGGGCATTTGGTGATGATAATGTTGGTTGATACGTGCAGGTAGATGGATAAGCCGCAAAATAGATCGTGTATTGCGCACCAAGTGTAGCCCATTTGCCTATCGTAAATGTCGCATCACTATTAGCGGTAGTACATATATAGCCTATCCCCTGATAAATAACGCAAGCCTTTAGCGCATATGATGTAGATGCCACCCAAACAGGGTAATCAATAATCACCCTATCTCTTGCATTATATACTTTAGTCGGGTCGTATGGTAAAGTGTCGGTAAACTCTAAATTAATATCATACTTCTGTCGTAACTTACCTTTAATTACGTCAATAGCAAATGCTTCAGCGTCAACACGCTTAGCATCTGCATTTTGTGTTAATTGATTCAGATATTGAGTCTGAATGTAACTCTTGTAATCGTTTAGTACTAAGTACGCCATAGTTTAAAATAAAAATGCTTATCGCACAGCTATAAAGCCACACGATAAGCACTTAAATAAAGTTTTTCCTGCTTGAGCCTGCATCGGGGTAGAGTGCATCTTCACACTCAATTACAAAATTATTGTATTTTGTTGATATTTTACTAAAATTTTGTTTTTTTATTTGGTTTTTAGGAATTTCCTAAACTTTTTTCTGAAAATGAGCTTTGCTTTGGGTAAAATCCAAAAATATGTCTCTGGAGCCATCGTAGTTAAATGCCAAAACCCGCAATCCTCACATTGATATTTTCTAAATTTCTTATCGCTGTGTATTTTGTTAATAGAATCTTGTGCCTGCCAGTCATGCTCAAACACTTTCTTGCCCGTAGCTACACAAACACGCTTCATATCATGAATACCAATTAGTTTTACGTTGCCCCAGTCTTGGCGCGGCACTTCTACCCCCATTTTGATAAACAGCGTAGATATTAGCAAAGGCAGCGGTCAAAAAATACTCATCACTATCCGATGTGTGGCCGTATCTTTCACAATTCACGCCCGTATGCGGGTCTATTTGCTTCTCTTTTAGCTTTGTGCCGTCCACATCCTCTTTCAAATATTGATAATCCTCAATAGTTCGGTAGCAATCGCGCCCTATCCATATTTTTAAACCTTCATAACCACCCGAAAACAGGGCATTCATGAAGTCAATACGGGTCTTTACGTGTGGGGCTTTGGTCATTACACGCAACTGGGGGTTGAATTGCTTTAATTCTGTCCGTATCACCAAATAATCATTATGTCCTTTCTCACTTCTCGTATCTTCATCCATACCATGTGGGTCGCCATAGATATACATACCCATCTTGTGGCCTGCATATTTGGAATTTAGCGCATAGCAAACAGATTTTGATGTATTTCTTGGGCTTTTAAGGCATATTTCAGCTATCTTATAGGCATTGTAATACTTATTACCTATTACATCTGTTCCTTTCTCTACCTGCCATACCCCACACGTCATATATGGGTGTACGTTAAAGTCAAATGTTACATGTAAGGCTAAATCAGGATTGTATTTGTTATCCCTTGTATTGGCTTCGTAGGTAAATGTTTTGTATGCTTCTCCCCCACTTTGTACGGGTTGTGGATTTTGTTGGTAAAGGCTTTCAAATATACCTTTACTCTTAGCCCTTATTCTTTCCAGTCGTTGTAAACTATGTCGTGATGGCCATAAAGCCTCACCTATCTTACGCGGATCTTCGGGATTATTATCATCCTCTTTTATTGCAGGCAACGTTAATATTGTCCATTGCTCTTTATTGTCCTTCTCATCCTCATCTTCACCCTCATTCATGTATTGCAGCAACTTACCGCTAAGGTCGTTTGTGTCCCACCTGGTTTGTATTATCAGTATCTTACTCCCGTTGTGAATACGTGTCTCCGCAACTGACAAATACCATTCCCAATTCCTTAACTGTGTAATGGCTGACTTGGCTTCTTGTTTATCTTTTACGGGGTCATCAATGATTATCGTATCGGCAGCCGTACCCGTAAGGGAACCACCCACGCCCACAGTCTTTAAAAACCCACCATGACCAACCACGTCAAATCTTTCATTATTACGCACATACTTACCACCCCCATTACTACCACTCACAAGTGTAGTGGCCGGGAATAGTTGTTTGTACTCATCACTATCTATATACTTTTGACAATCGCGGTTAAAGGATTCCGCCCATGTAGCAGAATAAGAAGCCAATACTATTTTTTCTTCTGGATTTCTGCCCAACAGATATGCGGGCAGCATACGAGATGTTAGTTCACTCTTACCATGTTGAGGGGGCAAGAAAACCATCAATCTTTTTATCTTACCATTAGCAAAGTCATCAAGATATTTACAAAGTAGTTTATGATGCCAGTTATCAATATAATTCGGCTTTACATACTTAGCAAAAGAAAGCATTTCCTCTTTCGCATTCTGTTTCTTTAATTCATTTACGCTTGGTAGTCCTAACATATCGGGTTAACTGCATCTTCACAGTTATGTTTACTTAAATTAATTTCTTCTCACCATCGCTTTAAACATAGCATCTAAAGCCAACACAACAGGGGTATTGCGCCTCGATATCTCATTGAGTATCCCATTAGCCCGTTTACGGTTCTCCACCGTCATTTGAGGATAAGAATCACGAATACGCCTAAACCTACCATCCCAATTCATCGCCACGTCTTGTATCTGGTCTATCGTCTTACCCGCAAACAAAATTGTATAATCCATTATTCAGTATCTAAAGGTTCAAGTGTTACGGGGTGTTTATCTTTGTATGGGTCATTCAAAAACGCTATTACATTTTTATCGTAATAATTATCAAACTGCACATCGTTTATGTCAATCACCTTATCACCTAAACGTAATGTTATTTTCTCCCACTCTATTGGTTTATCGTACAGGTTCATATTAAACTATTTTATAAAAAGTGATAAAATTATTACGCTTGGGAGAGGGGTAACTGCCTGTAAATCCAGTTCAAAAATACCGCGTTTGACACCCCTCGCCATAATCGCGTAATGCTTGCCAGTAAAGGCTTTCAGTAGGGTAGGGGACTTTGTTAATGCTATATTTAACCCATGTGTATTACTTGCTATATCAACTCTACTTAACATAATAAAGATTATAGGGCAGAATCGTTACTACCCCCCTAACACATTGTTTTTAGTCTCACTTATTATTGTGGCATCTTCTATGGGTCTAATCAATATGCCATTCTCATCGCGCCCCTGTGCTTTGTATGTAAGTCTTATTAGGGTGTTGCGCTCTTCTATGGTTAACCTACTATAATCACATTCACTATCCCCCCTATTATCGTTGTCAGAATCACCTGTTAATGTATTCTTATTAGGATAAGCAAAGTCCATGATTACATTAAAAGCGTAGGTATCACCGTTAGCAATAGCCTTTTTTATCTGTGCTGCTATCATTAGCACTTCAATACTTTCAGGCTCTACTTTCTCGGTTAGGGGGTTAGTGGTGGTTAATTCACCATCTATCATTTGCCGTACTATTGTGGACTTGTTTTTCTTACCGAATGGCCTACCACCTAATCGAGGATGTGCATCGCCTGCTGGGAATCTATATTTCTCACCTTCTTTAGCTATATTCTTATTACTCATATAATGCAATTACAAGCCAATAACACATATTTTCTTTAATATATCAAAGATACGGAATAAGTATGTAAAAATCCAAACTATTTGTATTGCGGGTAAATATGGGTAGATATATGGGTAATGTTGTGCATGTTTTAGTGATATGCACAGGAAATGTGGGATTTGTGGGTGTGTTAGGTGTTGTTTGTCCTAAGCGGGTATTGGCCTGCGGCAGCAAGGAATATCTATTTTTATGCTCGCTCGCTTTGCTCACTCGTTAAAGTTCGTGAATTAATTGGATTTTCCAAATCTTTTGGTATCAAAGGGTTTCAGCCGAAAACATATTATTAATAAGTATAGTAGATTATACCATTTTCTTATTCACACCCATTGCAAAACGTATTATTTGGGGCTTAGGCACTTCATTAGGCTTAGATATTTCAATTCTCCTATGTTTACGCTTCCCTTTAATCATCTTGGAGTGTTGCCAGTTTAAATCGGTTTTTTTGTCGGGTTGCTTTTCGGATTTAGGGCATAAATCTGCATAGTTACCGGTTGTTGCAGCCTTTTTATGCTTATGCTTTTTCTTTTCTTTGTGTAAACTACGCCCTGCATTCAATCCTTTTAAATATCCTAAATGCTTATCTATCCAATGTATTGCACCCTCAAAACCTTGCATCCTTACTAATCTAATGCCATTTGTCTTTGCAAATTTATCCTTTATGCTATCCCTATATTTTACATCATCACTTGTATGAAATGCCTTACCGTCATACTCAATCAATATGTTTTGTTCAGGTAAATAAAAATCATATCGTAATTGTATGCCAGTCTTAGGATTAATACAATCCTGAAACATCACCTCTTGATAAAATAAAGCATTGATAGAATTTAACTTATCTTTTATCATCTTTTCAGCCATAGATGGCTTTTGTTTGGGTATTCTTGTAAACTTCAATGGCATACCAAATAATTTGTATAAAGTTACCAATTAAGAACCATATTACAAAGTATTTAGGTTGTTATTTAAGAACTATTTATATTTGCACAATGGAAATGTCAGTAAGCGAGTATGCTAATAAAAGAAACATCGCACGTACTTATGTATTGCGATGCTTAAAAAATAAAAGATATGAATTACTTAAAGGTGTAAAATCCGCAAGGATGGTAGGCAAAACTTATGTAATTACAATCATCAAAGATTATATATTTTAACGTGGTGGCATTCCATTTATACCCTTCCCGACACAATACACCCGATATTCTACATTTTATACCTAATAAGGTATTACTCAAAACTTATCTTAAAAGCATTTTTAACAGATTTTCGCTTTATCCTACGATCCGGATAGTCTTTACTATTTTCCGACCTCATTAAAAGCCAGTCGGTTTCATTGTCGGGATAAGGCTTATAGATAGCAATACCCTCATTTAAAACGAATAGATAAGGTTGTCCCCAGGCTAAATCTTCCTCTAAAGTTACAGGCGTTACATAAATAGTTTGTTTTGGTCTTATGGCTGGTCTCATGTTATCCCATTCAGGGGCTTGAGTAGCAAGGTAGGCAGTAGTAACAGGCTGTTAGTGCGTTCATAGTTATAATTTATTTTCTGTCTTGAATTGTTGCCAAGTTTCTAACCACCCGTTACCAAGTGTAGCTACCCCCTCTCCAAAAGCACTTTCAACCAACCCTTTCAGCCGTTCAATCTCTTTAGAAAGCAATAAGGATGATTCTAATAGGGCATCATTACTCTTTTTCAGTTCCCCAATTTCTTTAGCGTTCTCGGAGTTAGCATCTTCATATCCTTGCGCATAACCTTCTCTTCGAAATTCATTGTTCCCCCATATTCCGTCTTCTTTAAATCTGCTAAATGCTTTCCGTTCAATTTGTTTTTTTGTCATTTGGATTGGTTTTTATCGTTATCAATTTGCCCCTGTCGAGGTTATTTTAAGGTTGTTTTGTCAATTCAATTCACTTTGATTAGCAATTAATGTTTCTATATCTGATTCATCAATACCCATAGAAACTAATTTTTCTCTACTAATTACCATAGTGTCGCATTTCCATAAATCACGAATTTGAGTAGTTACTTGACCTTCGAGCCTAATCATTATACAAACTGCGCAAATAAACCCAGCAGACCATCCACTTGAATAACCCACTTCTTTTATTCTTCTCTCTTTTGAACTTTGCCTACTCTCGTCCATTGTTAGTGTTTTTGGTTAATAACATTAATTCAAGTTGCCTATTATTATACTCTATCAAAAAAGTATTTCGACATTGAGAATAATGGGTAACTGTTTCTATCAAATGCTCATTAAAGAATTGATTTTCAACATCAGATATTTTAGTTCCATTAGATATTTTATTTTGTATTCGCCACATCATTTTCCTATCAATTTCATCATCCGTATATTTTTTCATACTCAACTATTTTTAGTTTTTAATTTAATTATCAGGTCGGATGTGTGAAGGGGACATTGAGGTAGAATTTCTCTTGTATCTTTTATGGTATCAAGGATATAAAGTTCGGTGCAAAAATCCTGTTCTGTTTCAGGGTGCCGAATACAGAACGGACAATCGCCGCAGCAATCAACCTCTATCACCTTCGTTTCTTTGTTGTTATTTTCCATCGGTATCAGTTTTAAGTTTGCTTTTAAAGAAGTTGAGAATTTGTTTTAATTTTTTCACGCTAATTTGGTCGTACCAATCAAATGTAAACTCCCGTTCAATCTGCTTCCAGTCAAGACCTTCTTTACTTTCTTCTTTAATGATTGCAGATATTTGCTCTGTTTGTTCTTTGTAATTCATATTGTCAGGTTCACGAAATCCTGTCATGTATATTTTATGTCCAGCCCTTAACGTCCAATCTTCTGAATCCTTATAATTAGCACCTTTGCTTTCTTCGGGTTCGGGCTTGCGGAGTTTAATTCTATTATGTTGAGCCATAATAAATAAACCAGACCAATATTCTAAAGGCTTCGTTTGATTATCCCAATCAAATGCGCGGTCTATTGCATACATTAAAGCGTCATGATTTTGCACCCTACTAAATTTTGGGTCATATAAGGACAATAATTCTTTCCTCAACTCCTTATCTTCCACACTCTCAAACCACTCCTGTATCGTATGTGGCATCTTGTACCACTCCTCTGTGTATTTTTGCATGTTAGTTGGTTTTATGGTTTACATTTGATAATATCACCTACTTTAAACTTATCAGGGGCAGCCATTACCCACATACCATCTCCAATGGGCGTACCGTCTTCATGGAATCATTCAACCCAATAATACCAACACCAAGTCCCTTGCTCTTTTCTAATTTCCGTAACGGTGGAAATATCGCAAGTAAAATATGTAGTGTATTTAGGGGGCATATTTTTACACCCGACCAACCCAACAACTACCTAAATAATTAACATTGTCTTTTTCATGGCTATTTTATTGATTTTAAAAACTCGATTAATGTGGGTATAGTGGTGGAATTGATAACTATAACATTCTCATCTTGTTGAAAAGTAATAATATCAGGATCCGGTTCGATTACTAATGCTGGACATCCTTCTGATTCTATACCCATATCTTCATATGTTTGCCAAATAACTATAGCATGTATTTTATCTTTTCCTCTGTTAATGTTAGTTGTAGTCATCGTTCAATTTTTAGTAAGTTATTTTAAATAATTGTTTACTGCGTTCATAAATTCATCAAGTGAGTAGCACACATGGCAACTGTAATTTTTCTCATGTGCCTGTATAAACTTTTCCTGATTCTCTGATAAGCTATTTCTACCTACTTTCAATTCGATAAATAGCCCATGATATTCGTCATTGGGAACTAATAAAAGCAAATCACAAACGCCTGCTACTACTCCCATTCTTTTTAGTTTGGTGGCTTCTATTACGTTCCTACTGCCCCCATTTGCAGGGTGAATAAGGCTTAGTGTCAATCTTGGGTATTGCAGCCTAAACCACTCAACGCAAGATTTTTGCAGGGCATCTTCTGATAACTTCGGGGCTAATGTGTGTGTCTTGGGCATGGGTTAATCCTTTTCTTCTTTTTTAGTTTCGGTTCCAAAAATCAGTAGCAACAAACAAATGAAAGCCCAACCGTCATTATTGTGAATGGCCAAAAACACTATTGCAGCTAATAATAGACATTGCATTAAAGAAAACATCATAATCTTCTTCGGTTGACGCTTGACCGAAACGTTTTTGTTTGGTTAGTTAAAAGTTTAAATCCACATCCAATTTTTAGCCCTCTTGTCTATCGGTTTTAAGTCGCCACCCGCTGGGATAAACTGCGAACCATCTTAAAAAATCAAAACCATTACTTGTCCATGATGTTCATTTGGTGGTATTTGTTTTAATTCATTTTTTAAACCACTTGCATTAAGAAAACCAGATAAGGGGTCGCATATCAACCAGCCCGTTTCATTAATGGAGCCAAACATTTCTTTAAAACCAGAGGCAAAACTTTTACTGATTTTAGTTATTTCTTTTTTCTGTTCCTGTGTCATATTCATTTATTTTAAAAAGGATTTTCAATATCTTTTTCAGTTGGTAAAATGCTTCGGTAATTGTTTGGTATGGCTGCGCGGGGGTTGTCTATCTGCATAGGCATATCAACCCTAAATGGGTCATAGTCGGTAAATCTTTGGTGTGGTCGGTCAAAATCTAAAAGCAATCCCCCTACTGTGCCATCCCTAAACTTCGCTATGTCTAAATTGATTAACTGTATTGGGTTCTTTTCTTCTTCCTCGCTCACAGCCTTTGCCCGATACAAGAACATAACTAAATCTGCGTCTTGCTCAATAGACCCGCTTTCCCTTAAATCTGATAGTTTAGGCTTATTGTCGGAACGGCTTTCTATACCTCTGCTCAACTGCGACAACGCTATTAGTGGCACATTCAAATCTTTGGCAATAGCTTTTAAATCCCTGCTTATTTGCCCTATCTCAATATTCCTGTTTTCAGATTTTACGGCACTTCTCATTAGCTGCAAGTAATCAACTACTATTAATCCAGTTCCTTTTTTTAATTTTCTTTTACGGGCTTTAGATCGTAGTTCAAGTGTATTTATTGCTGCTTTGTCGTCTATTCCTATTGGCAACTTAGAAAACTCCGTAGATTTTGAAATATACCTTTCGTACTGCTCGTTGGTCATTTTCTTAGGGAACTGTATTAACTCCGCATCTAAATCGCAAAAATTAGCTTGTAATCTTCTGATAATAGATTTTCTACTCATCTCAAGAGAATAGAAATCAACATAAACCCCTGATTTGGCAGCGTTAAGTATCAGGTTAAGGGCAAAGGCTGTTTTACCTACCGATGGCCTTGCTGCAAGTATTATTAAATCCTGTTCTTTCCACCCGTGCACAGCTTTATTAACCTTGTCCATGCCCGTTGTAACGCCTGAAAAATCAATAACGCTATTGCGCATATATTCCGCTTCGGTCAATACTTCCCTGGTCGCATCCGCAAGGCTTACGGATTTATCGGGCATAATGCTTTCGCTTATAGTTATTATTCCCGCATGAGCCTTATCAATCATAGCAAATGGGTCTTCCTGATTGTAAGAATCTGTAATTACTTCACCTGATACCCGTATAAGTTCCCTCAATACGTATTTTTCCATTACGATACGGGCGTGGGCTTCGGCATGGGCTGTGCTGGTAATCTTCATCATTATTTCAGTCAGGTAGTACATACCACCCATTTCTTCTTCCAAACCTTTGACCCTAATTCTATCCGAAACAGTCAACATGTCAATAGCACTTCCAGCCCTAAAAAGTTCCAGTATTACCCCAAATATGATTTTATGCCCTTCCTTGTAAAAAACACCCTCATTGGATATGATACCTACCACGTCCTGCAAAACATCATTTTCGAGCATTATAGACCCCAATACGGACATTTCTGCGTCAAGGTCTTGGGGAGCCAAACGGCTTAACCATAAATCCTGCGTTTTTTTAGTTTTGTATGTGGATCTATCTTCCATGTTCCTGTCTGTATCTTTCGATTTTCTTTTGGGTTTCTATTTCGGCTTCGGTGAGGAGGGCGGGTGTATTTGCGGATGATATTTTTTTGAAGTTTTTTTCATTGTCTGCCCAACGCTTCAATCTTCTGCCTATATCCCAAGTTTTTTCCAATTCCCATAATAGCTTTGTTCTTGCTTTGTTTGGTTCAGTCCAATATTCACAAAATTTATCAATCATTTCTTTTGGGTAAAGTTTTAAATACCCTTCAACTTGTAATAAAAATTCTTTTTGCTTGATAGTAAGCGAAGCTTCTATATCTTCTTTACTTTCTATTTTCTTTACTTTACTTTCCTTTACTTTACTTTCCTTTAATGGTAAACCAATCGTATCACGTTTGGTTAACGTTTGGTTCATCAAACGTCCTTCAACCGCTTTTCTACTTGCTTCTTTTCGCTTAGCTTTCAACTCATTATATTTGTCCATTCTGCCTAAAAAACTGTTTGAATAAAACATCATATCCTCTATCTCAAACAGCATAAAACCCCTAATAACATCATTAAGTAATTCTTCTGAAATGTGCAATTCGTAAGCTATATCGGGTATGTGTTCTATGTGTAGTTTATGATTTTCATTCTCCCTAAGCATTTCAAGTAAACAGAAATAAGCACCATATCCTTCCAGTCCATATTTGCGCCTTAGCTTTACGATTTTTATATCATTACGGGCATTAAAATCGTGTGAAAAATAGAAAGCGTCTTTTGCCATTACATTCTCCTTTTTTTATATTCTGCATGAGCATGAGAAACATTATCTTCGTATGTCATACATTCAAGATTTAAAACATCATTATTTCTTTTGTTTAAATCCTTATGATTGACAACTTCTAAATTGTGAGGATTTGGTATAAACTTTTCAGCTACAAGCCTGTGAACCTTCTTTTTATATTGCTATCCGTCAATATCAGAAGTAAGCGATACGGTTAGATAACCATTTGAATCTTTCCCGTTAAGTATTTTTTGTGATATCATAGAATAAAACCTGCCATCAGATGATATGAAATAATTTGAGAAACCCTTAATTAATCTAAAATCTCCCGAATCAAGCGGGTGTTTATCTAACAAATTTCCTGCCATCTTTCCTTAACTTTTTCTTGTGATTAATTAAAATAACTTTTGCTGTGAAATATAAGGCTCTATATTACTTTCGGTCATTTTATCTCTTTAACTTTTATTAAAAAATAATTAATTTCAAAATTGATTTATCCTAACAAACTCAACTGAACAACATGCGAACAATCGGAGTAGTCAAGTTTTTGAGTAAGCGCGTAACGGTTAGCACTCATGCCAGTTCTTGAAGTCCCTTTGCGATCAACAACATAGATAACCCCGTTAGCTACCATTTCGCCAGTCCTACGGGAAACAGCCCAATAATCAATCTGTGCTAAAGATGCTATCTCCATCGCGCATAAAGGTCGGTTTTCGCTGCGAAGTTTAGCTTCTATAATATCATAGTGCTTTTGCTTCATTCCGCGTTCTTTGACGGTCTTGTGGGCCGCGTTAGACGTTGCTTGCATTGTCTTAATGTTGTGAGAGTGAATTGTATAAATGTTTAATCTTGCTAATGGATAAAATCATATTTATTCGGCTTAGATAGTTGCGATAATCTTCGCTTGTATCTAATAGATCTTGCGTTGTATTTGCAGCGTGTAGGATGGTAGTGTGGTCATAACCCCCAAACAAATCACCTAAAAACTTTAATGTGTGCATAGGTAACTTTTTACGAATTATATAGATAGCCATTTGGCGAGGTACTACAATATGGCGTTCCCTTGTTCTGATTTTAAGCATATATGGTTCTATATTAAAAACCTCACAAATGGCATTTATGATACTTTCTAATGTTATTTCGTTGTTTTGGACTTCCCCTATAACTACGCCCGGATAAACATAAGGGCTGCATTTTGGTATTGTTTGTGTGTTCATTATTCAGGTTTTTAAAATAAGGTCGGATAAGACTAAACGACCATGTATAAATCTATGCGAACAGCCTTTAGAATGGTAATGATGTATCGTCTCCTTTCGTTGCATCATAATACGCTGGGCGTGTTTGGTTCTTATTCTCGAAAACAAACTCTTTACCACCACCGATATAGACTTTCTTGTCCTTGCGTTCCCGTTCTTCTTTTGACTGGCTTATGGCTACGCTATGAGTGTTGCCGTAGTTATCAGGCTCTTTGCGAGCATCTACTACCAAATTGCAGTAAACTTTGCCGTTCTTGTCTGACTTTTTTCTTGCGCTTTCGGGTATGTCGCTTAGACAAATTGAAATGTTTATCATTGTTTCTGTTTTAAGATAAAAGTTGAATGTTTGATTGAATGATTTGAAGGGCTGCGGCTAATCTCATTTCTATATCGGCTTGCATTTCTTCATCTGCATTAATGGTAAATGTTACAAGCCTGTGTTTGTGTTCAACGGTGCGTGGGTCGTAGCTAATAAAATATCCTTTATTGCAACCCGTAGCCATCATATTAAGCTGCATTTGTGCGTAATAGTCGGGGTGTTCATCTTTAAACCATGCCTGTATATCTGGCTGGCTCATGGCGGCAATCAAATAAGAAACATGATTAGAACTATTATAAGGGCATTTTACCTCTACAATGGCTTTTAATTCGCTTATTAAGCCATCAGGACTACCACCCGAAATATCACCATAAGGGAAAAACTTAGGATTACTTATGCCGTAATAGTCAACCTGTATGCTTGTGCGTTGCTGAAAGTCAAGTATTGCATCTAGTTCATTAGCTTGCCCCCACTCGGTAGCTTTAAAATCTCTTTGCTCTGCCGCTTCGCCTGTAATCATTTCGGCAATAACCTCATTTATAAAAGTCATAGCACCATCACCAAACAACTGCTCTTTCTTGCGGCCACTTTTTAAAAGTCTGTGTATTTCAGAAGCGGTGAATTTACCCAGCCTTTCGGTCTGCCATGCGTTTTCTTGCGCGAACATTGTATCTCTTTCCATTAGGCTGCATTGTTTTTAGTAATGTTAAAACGTAGTTTGTATGAGTTAAAAATCTTTCTTAGTTCGGGGTTATCATGTAATACATCATAGTTATTCCAAACTTTTAAAAGGTCATCACTTGTTTTACATTCTTGCAATTCCCTGTCAAGATTTTCGCGTATATCAGCAATCTCCATTTTGTTAGAATAAACAGTTTCGTATTCATCCTCAAACTTTCTATTGAGGTCGCGCCCAAACTTCTTGCCTAACCTTTTGCATGCAGCCTTAAAACACATTGTTTCCAGCTTCGGGAAGTCCATCATAAGCCCGTTTTTAATCTTCGCGCCTATGTCTGTTAATTGGCTATCTTTGGTTTGACGTATCATAACGGCTGCACTACCTGAACGGGTAATCCATATCCTTGCAGTAGGGTCGAAAACGGATAAATCCAACGTTCCTACTATCTCATTTGCAATTACCTGATGGCGGAAATTGCTGGTTTGCCATAAACCTAAATAGGTTTCATCTAATAAGGTTTCTAAAAAAGAAACTGGTATTGTTTCTTGTCCGTTGGTCTTTTCGGTTCTATCGGGCTTTTGATTGAGTTCTGTTAAAAAGTCCTCGCGGTTCTTTATAAAGTCGGGAGCAACAAACATATTGCTTAGTTCTTTGCCTTGATTGCTGGTTTGAAGTGCGGTATTTTCGGTATTCATAAAAGAGATTTTATAAATGTTAGTATTTTGAATTTTCGTTTGTTCTTAGCTTTGACTTGCAGCATAACAGTTAAAAAGTGGTCATGCTTTATATCTCTTTTAGTCATGCTTTATGCTTTGGTGAGAAATTGGGATATTTCAGATAGAACTTTTTAAGGAATAGGCAGTTTGCCATCTCATTGTAATAGATATTTGTTTTGAGTATTGACCTATCCAGTATCGCTTCTAGTTCGTTTATCTGTGCTTCGTCCTTGCAGATATCAATTAACCAAAGAATGAAATCTCTATCAAGTGAGCATGAACAAGTAATGTATCTTATTGTAGGCTCTTGATACAATGGGTCTTTGCTCATTGCTTTGCCTACTGCCATCATAAATTTTTGTAGAAGGTTCATAACTAAGCGGTTTTCTTTTGGTCTTGTGAGGTAATATTTTTTACGTAGTTGTCGGTTATTGATGCTATTGTCTCAAAAAGACTATCAACAATAAAATGTGGATCTAATTCAAAATTCTCTTTGCTGCGTATTACAGCCCCTTCACTATGAAATAAACCCTCTGCCTTAGTTTCGGCTTCTTCTTGGATATTGCCGAACTCAAAGGCTGTCCAAATAGGTGTTATGTCCATTCCTTTGTAAATAACCTTTGTAACTTCTGTTGATATGTCTGAAAGGTCATTATCGTAGCACTCCGCTTGTGCTTCAATGGTTAGTGTTCCTAAAACTGGCTTGCCATTTACCCATTTGTTAACAATTTCAGTTTGGAACTCAAAATTTATTGTCTTAGTTTTGCTGCTCATAACGTTTTGATTTATTGCTCCATGTTTGCGCATGGGGCTTTTTGTTTATAAATAAATGATGTTGTAGATAATAACCACTATAATCGCAACAAGACAAATTATTATCCCTTTCATGTTCTGCTTGATGTTATTTGATGCGAGTAGTGTCATGTGGCCATCGTTCCTGATCGTCACGGCTTCGTTGAATAGTATCTCATGGTTACCCTTTTCAAATACCAGGAAGCGTTCAGCCTGCATGGTGACTTTAAAGCCACACATCAACAAGGCTTCATAGATATTATAACTTCCTGCCGGGAGAGGAGCTGTGTAGTCTACCATAACTATTTATTGAAAATGAGTGAACGAAGAAGAGATATATCGTTGTTATTGGCCTCAGTCAGTTGAATATTGCGCTGTACGTTAATGAATAGGTCTTGCAGATCAGCATTCCATACCAGTATTCTCTTTTCGCGCTTGTTGATACAGTCTTGCAAAAGAGTTTTGATGCTATCATCTGTTTGTTCGCTATACCATGAACCGAACACAAAAGATTCGTCCTTTACTATTTCAGGTCTTGAGTATATATACCGTACTAATTCAGCTACGTTGACAGAGATAACCAAATGGGAAGGTTCAAGATCATGCGGAACATTAGGGGTGAAGCAACTGCAAACGATGCGCCCTGTTTTAAGTTCCATGAAGTCCATTACTTCAATCTTGCAGATGTTGTAAAAGGAAAGAACTTTGTCTTTTGGAGTGGAATTGCTTATTTTTGTCATACTGATTTATTTATTGTTTAAGAAATTGCCTCTGCTACCAACAGGAACTTTTTTATTTGTTATTAAGATTCAAATAATTCACAGTCATAAGCTTTTTTGGCTAACCATTTTTCGGCTACTATAGCAGCCTTTTTAACGGCTCCTTCATATTGGCTCGATTTTGATTTTCCGCTTAGTACTTCTATTTGAGCTTTGGTAGTTGCCTTTTCTATCTCACTAATCATTTCCTGATGACATTCTTTAAGCACGGAAACCATTCTTTGTATTTCTGATTTTGTTCTCATGCTTTTTTATTTGTTATACTTATGAAAGTTGATTGCCATTCTCATCTGGCGGTCTATCTTCTTGTTTTGACGAGTGCGGGGAGCTACTTTCTCCTCTTTACTATCCTGCTCATACTCCCCGATCACTTCGTCAAAGGCTTTCCTCAAAGCCAGTATCTTTTTTTGAACCCTTTTATTTGCTTCCATTTTATATAGTTGCAGTTATTAATATTTTGGTTAATAGCTTGTAAACATGTATGGTTTTTATGCGTTATGTGCTTCGGGTGCTAATACATTTGTAGCATCACCAGTAAAAACCTTCTTTTTTAAGATGACATACGTTTTACCAGAACAAGACCCATTTTCGTTTGCTCTACCAAGTGTAATACGATCAATTCCTAAAATTTCAGATGCCTCTGTCATGGTTGGGAACTTACCCAGACTATTGCTTAGCAAAGCCCTCTCATCATCTGTCAGCTTTATGCTCTTACGTTTCTTGATTTTATTAGCGGTTGTCATGTTTCAATTTTTTTACTTATTTTGCTGTTCAGTAAACGTTAATTGTTCGTTCACAACAAAGGTACGGACAAATTTCTCTAACATGCAAATATTTACGGACATTTTTATAAATATTCTTTTTTATTATGGCTAAGGCAAGTATAATAAAGGACTTGGTAGATGCTTTAGGCATAGCAGTCTATATGTTTGAAAAGGAAATAGGCGTAGGTAATACGACTATTGGTAAGGCAATCGAAAGGAATGCTAATATTAGTCCAGCAATTATTGAGAAAATTGTCCTTAAATATCCGAATGTCAATAAAATGTGGCTTTATAGTGGAGAAGGCTCCATGTTTACCGACACTCTCACAGAACCCAACCCAACCCATGAAGGGCGGATACTCACCCTATGGATAAAGGGCAAAGGATATAAAGTAGAAGACATTGCAAAGAAGCTGGGCTATGCAGATCGTGCCGCCCTCAACTACCACCTGCAAAAGGAAAAGCTGCAACCCAATTTCATGGCCCTGTTTAAAGACAGGATAGGCATAGACCCCAAAGACATTATAGAAGCCGCTAACACCCAACCCAAACTATCAACCAAAAAAGAAATCATTCCCTTAGGCAAGCAAGTACCATTACGCCTAACCGCAGATCAGTACAGCGAAGCCTTTGGAGACTGGCAAGGACTGCCTATGTACAATACACCTATTACGGCCTCATTCGTGGCTACCTACCGAGATGAGCACACCTACACCCCTCAGTACTATTTGCACGACCCACGTTTCAGGGATTGCGACTTTGGCGCTATTATTACCGGAGACAGCATGCACTCGGAGATCAGGCATGGAGACTTCGTAGTATGCAAGCAGATAATTGATAAAAGCTTCGTGGTCTATGGAGATATTTATTACATCGTATCAAAGAATGGCTTAGAAACCTGTAAGTACATTAATGCAGACAAGACCAACCCGGACAATTGGCTCCTGGTTCCAAGAAATGAAGCTATCAGCCCCTCCCCCATTCACCGGGAGATGGTTGACAAACTATATAAAGTAAAAGGAATTGTAAGAGGATATTAAAATAGAAATATGAAATATTGGCTGTTTATACTAATGCTCCCGCTAACAGTAAATGCCCAGCAAATCAACAAAAATGAGGTTGATGAATTTACAGGGGCGAAAATAACTGAAACCACATTTGAGTATTTAGTCCAGGACTTCAATGGCACCTTGGCTTATGAAGTCAAACGAATAGATTCAACACTTTACTTGAAAATGGCTGTTACTATAGGAATGAATGAGATATTTTCAGTAGAACAAGGTGCGCAGTTCATGCTCAAACTTGCCAATAGATCTGTAGTTACATTGTATAACACTAAATACCAAATTTCAGATCATGGTGGAGCATATATCGGAAGATTTGCCGGAGGAAATGCAGTTGGTGTAACCCTATCTTTTATACTCAGTGAAGAAAATTTTCAAAAACTACTGGCAAGCAATGTAGTGAAGACAAGATTATATACCACTGACGGATACCATGAAGAAACAATAAAAACTAAAAGGGCTGAAAAATTTAGACAGGCATTAGCACTATTAAAAAATTAGAACAAAATAAACCTCACAAAAACGCTAAACATAGTAAAATAAGCTATCCGCTTCAAACAAAACTTCAAACAAACAAAATTCTCAAACATAGTTATTGCAATCGGTTGAATAAATAACACGTTGATAATCAGCAAAAAATAACTTCAAAAACGTACCGTTACCATATCCAGTCCCGGGCACCAGTTATTTGAAATGCTGTATTGACGAGGCTTTCCTCAAAGCCGGTTGTAAAACTCAAACAAAAGTTCAAACAACCGATATGCCAAATCAATCAGTAACATGGACGGAACCGGTGCTTTGTCATCATAATCATGATATGGCAAAGCCCTGGTTTGTCTATTTCACTTTCACCGACCACAAGACCGGAAAGACAGTCCGTGTCCAAAAGCGTAATGGTATAAATTACCTGAAACGTAAAGATGAGCGCTTAAAGGACGGGAACGCCCTTATTGCCTATCTCAAAGACAAGCTTGAAAGCGGATGGAATCCCATAACCGATGAAACGGGTATGCCCACAGATGCACCCGAGACAATCAGGGATGCTATTCAACGGGTACTGGACCTGAAAGCCTCCAGTCTGAAAAAGAAGTCCAAACAAGGCTATGCTGATATTACCGGTATGTTCCTGAAATGGACTGAAAAATATGGGTACGATAAACTTCCCCTATACAAGTTCAGCAACAAGATTGCTCAGGCATACATGGATTATCTATTGTTGGAGCGTAAGTATGCAGGCAAGACCCATAACGGCCAGTTGGGCATATTAAAAGCTTTTGGCAATGTCATAGTCAAAAGATGGAGAGAGATCCTCGCAGTTAACCCTTTCCTAGGTATTGATGAGATGCCGGAAAACGTAGGCCGGAACGTAGCCTATACCGAAAAAGAAGCCCGGGCATTGATGCTATGGTTAAAACAAATCGATATCAGAACTTATTATGCTGCCAATATTATGTTCCATTGTTATATCCGCAAAACAGAACTATGCGAGCTGCGGGTACGTGATTTTAACTGGCAGGAACGGACCATCATTATTAATTCTGATTCTGCAAAGAACCGGAAACAGGAAAGCGTGACAATACCTGAAGCATTGCTACCAATCCTTGAAGAAATGAACCTGCGGGATTACCCTGGTGATTATTTCGTGTTTGGTCATTTGATGGAAACAAGCGCAAAACACATTAGCAAGGCAGACATACTAAGCGACCGGCATAAAAGGGCTGTTGACCGGATAAAGAATAAACACAAAAAATCCCTTGCTTTCTTTTTTGAGAATGAGGATACTTTCAATACCATAGCTGCAATATCCCCCGATAAGACATTTTACTCATGGAAACATACCGGAGTAGTGATGTACTGGCATGTGGTAAAGGATGTGTACTATATCATGCGCCAGCTTAGGCACTACGATATGCAAACCACCATGATCTACCTGAAATCGTTAGGATTGCTGCCCAATGATGCTTTTAGAAATGCGAATGTGCAACTGTTGTAAAAATATTTGGCATTTAAGATAAACTTCATACATTTGTATCAACAAGGCCACCGCACTTAATAGATTGGTAGTTTTGTTGCTATAATTTTCATTATGAGTAAATAGGCTCACAAAACCAACGCACAAAGCAAACCTATTCATCATAACGTTTACCCATTATAGAACAAAATGTTCAGTTTAAGATTGGCTCCCGCACGGGCTATGATTAGGCTTCGCTCTTTGAAACGTTGGGTTTAATGAATAACTAATATAGTAAAGCGTTTGCTAAACGTTCTATAAACGTTCGTTAAATGTTCGGTAAGTGTTTATTGTAATAGCAAATGAGATAACAAATGTGTTGCAATTATGATAAACTGTTGTACATTTGTTCGACACTATACAATCATTACAGTAGCATTATAATAGCAAAATAAAAAAGTAGAGGGTTGCAGCCCCCTACCATTTTTAACGATCCCTACAAGTGTTTCGAAAAGAGGGATATTAGTTTTAGGGCTAAACTTACCAATTTAGTAAGACCTTCAACGTAAACTAAAAACGCTGAAGGTTTTTCTCTTTTGTTCATCTTTCAAACCTGGGTTGTTTAATACCCATTGCCTTCGATTTTTTATCCCCCCAAAATTATTAACCAAAGGCTGGTTGTGATATATACCTTATAGCCCGTAAAGTACAAGCCTGCAAACTTAGTTACAAAGATAACGTATCAAAGTATATAAAACCGGCATGTGGATGCAATAGTCAGCATTTACACTGACAATTATGTTGAACGTGTGGATAAGTCGGTTGATTAAAGTATAGTTCTACTTAACAATAATGCACTTGTAATATGTTATCAGGAATTCTATTGAGGGTTCTGCCCCATTCATTAAACAGCCCACGCTTCAGATAGTTGAAGATTTTGTTGCCATAATTGCCGTTATTGTTAAGTACTCGGTTAGTAAAAGAAAAATTTACTAACCTCGGTACTCAAGCCTTCGGTAACATAACGCTAAATTATAGAACAAGAGTAATCATTTTTCTCGTTTCTTTTTCACTTCTGTAAAATCGGGTAGGTCTGATAATCTTTGCAGGGATATTCTAAGTATTTTGAGGGCGTTATCTTCGATGTTATTATAGTCATTGACCATTGGGCTTGGTAATCCCATATCCTTATCTTCTTTCAGCACAGCAAGACCCGTTAAAATGCCCATAGCAAATTCAGCATAATAACAATAGTCATCAACTTGTATTGGGTCTAATTCTGCCATAATATTAAGGTTATAACCTTAGTTTTGAATCCCGTAAACGTTCACGTATTATCCTGTCCACTATCTCAATCTTTTTAAGGAGTTTTTTTTTATACTCCATGAGTTTGGCTATATCCATCTGTTCTAATAGTTGCGTCTCGGTCATAATTAAAAAATATGTGTAAACCTTGCAATTCTGCCAAATTCTTTATTGTGAATAAAACTCTCAATAGTCTTTGGGGCATGTTGGTAGCCATTACGGTGATGCCAACTATCTGTGCCGCTTGCGCTACCCATTGATTCTACATTTACGCTCATAAAGTCTTTTGATCGCTTATGGTGTATGTGGCACTCATACCAATACCTATAAATACACTCATGCCAATATAAAGATGCTTCGTGAGCCATTAGTGCGCCCAAATCGGTGGTCTTTGCCCCATCCCCATGTGTAGAGCCTATTAGGTTTTTGCCGTAGTTAAAATATTTTCTGTGAGATGGGCTTACGTCAAATGTTATATGTGGGCAAGCATGGAACCACGCTTTTAAGGTTTGCGCCAAAAAGAATCCAGTAGTATAATCGTGGTTTGATGGGTTAAAATGTATATGAATTGGCGAAGTGGGGATTATCATTTCTATAACATCTCGCATCAATCTTACTGCCGTATTGAACGCATCATACCACATCAAATGACTATCCTGAAATGTATTTGCAGTAGTTGAGCTTTTAGCATTATCTACGTGCAATATATCATTTCCGAGTACTAATAAAGTCTTATCGAATTTGTAACCACTTGCTTTACTCAATACGCTTTCTACTCCCGATATTACCCTATCTACGGCTATTTGTGCATTATATTCATCTCCAGTTTCGTAAGCAGAGGCCAATTTGCCTATATGAATGTCTGCGGGGTTTATGACCTGCAAAAATGATTCTTTAGGTTTGGCGTATTTTATCTTTGCGTATTTAGGTGCATACTCCCGTATCTCTTTGAGAATATCCCCCATCACATCCTCAATACCTATTTTCTTATCCTTTACGAATATGGAGAAGTTCTCACCCTTATACCAATAATGGTTAACGTCTTGTATGGGTATTCCTGCCGTATTACATTCTTCGGCTAAAGCGGGGTGATTTTCGGCATATTTTAATGTGGTTTGCCTAACCTTTACGTAGTTCCTGATACCTTCAATAGTTTCAGAAAGGGCGTATTTAGCTTTAATTGTTTGAGATATTTCAAGCGGCATTTTACCACTATTCAACATCGCATCTATTTCTGCTTTGTAAAGGTCATATTTACTTGTACCCATTAAAAACTATTTATACGGGATAACCACCCGTTAAAAAATACTTTCTGACTTGGATTGCGTTGAACTATACCCTTCACAAAATCAATACGGGCATACTTCAGCTTTACACATAATATATTTTCGTCAGTCCTGTTAATTGCTGCAAGGGTATTCGCCCCCATTACCCCGTCAGGTGTTGCATCTACACACTTCTGTATGGCTTCGGTAGCATGATAACCGCTATTTACAAACCAATCAAAATAAGATATTGCGACCTTATCCGATGTGATGTTATCCCCCTGTATTTTATCCCAGTATTGCGTCTTGTAATAACTTTCAACAAGACCGTTTAGGATATAGTCGTCAATAATTTGACCTTCTTTTAAGGCGTTATTTGCTTTATACCCGTCAATGGCTTTCCAACCCATCCAGTTAGGGTTATTCTTACGGGAAATGCCGCAATATGTTTCACCGCCTTTATCTTTCAGGTTATTAACATACCCACCCTCATTCTTTAATACAACCGCTAATGCTTTTTTAAAGTCTGCCATGTTGATTTATTTTGTTCACGTTTCGTGAACTTTTTAAAATAGTGAACGCTATTCCCTATCCTTATGTGTTTTCTTATACTTCTTGATTTCCTTACGTTGCTGATATTCATTCCAAATTGAGCATACAGCCCAAGTCAGTAATATTCCTACCAATGTGCATACGTAAGCTATCCCGAACATTTACAATAGTTTTTTAACGATAAAAAATAGTATCGCAATAACAAAAAGTGCAACAAGGTCGTTTCCAACCATGAGCATAAAAGAGTGAGTATAAGCATACTTTACAGGGTTTTTATTTACTTCTGCTAAGTTGTTATTGGCTGTGTTCAGTTGATATTTAAGGGCTGTTACCAATTTGGTATCAAGTATTGTATCTGTTACCTTAACGCTATCTCTGATGATTACAGTCTTACTATCAGGGCAATGAACGGGAACGGCTTTATAGTTTATTAGGTCGCCCATGATGCCTTTGTAGTATTCAAGGCTATCGCAGTTCACATACTCGGTCTGTCCTTGCTGTAATACATAGCTTGTATCGTGTGTAACCTCTACATGTTTACCTTCAACTTTGAGAGGAAAATGCATAGCGCAAAATATAGCTGCTTTGTCGGGATTCTTATTCGCCCACTTGCTTACGGATTTTGTTGTTACGCAACCCGTAAGGCAAATGAGAGAAAGAACTATTATACTATGCCACTTTCGCATGGTCGTAAGCTGTTTGGCAAGCGTGGATATAATCGCTAAGGCTTATTTTCTTATCGTGGTAAGCCTGTGCAACTTTAGCGGCCAATAGAAGCAATGCACCCTTTTGAACATCACCACCAACAGCTACTTTTTGCAAGTCAGGCAATACCGCTTCAATAGCACCTATTGCCAACTCTCTTGCGGCCTCGGCATGTACGTTAGGAAACGCCACATCAATAATGCTGGCTACTGTTATAGCAGTTCCGCTTTGTAACCCTTTCTCGATGGCTGCCGTTACCTTGACTGCTCCGCTTGATACGCTTTGCAGTTCGGCTGGCAGGTTATGAAATGCTGCTTTGATTGCAGTAATATCGTGTTCTACTGTTGTTTTAAATGACATATTATGTTTTTTACGGTTTATGAATTATAAATTTGTGTTATCAGGTTGTGTTGGTGCTGGGTTTTCTGTTACTGTTGTAGTATTCGCTTGTGTCGTAGTCGTTCCCGTTGGTGCATCATCTTTCTTTTTGCTGTCAGGGCTGAAATATTTACCCATTACACTATTAACCAAACTACCTTCAAAAAAGGCTATCAGCACGTCTATTCTGTGTTGGTTTGCCGCTGGTAGGTTGCAAAATGAGGAGATAAAAAAGTATATGACCGCTACGGAAATCATCCCTACTGCGAGCCAAAAAACATTTACGTCTTGATTTTTCATATTTATATCAGTTTTTAAGTTTAATATCAGTTACGGGGTGTATCTCCCAGCAAGTGCTGCGCCAATTATTCGTTCCAATCGGCTCATCGGCTGTGCTGTTTTGTTTATGTTCTTCGTCATTGAATAGATAACCGGTTATCGTTACCCATTTATGCAAGTATGCTTTCTTGATTGCTCCCGTTGTCCAGTCTATGCCTTTTGCTGCCATTATAGCCCTGATACGGGGCGTTATCTCAACTACTACACCTTCACCCCTGCCATGTGCTTTATCGTCAATCATAAGGACTATATGCGTATCCCAGATCGTTTTATCTTTAGTATGGCAGTTACACGTTTCATCTTCGCCAAATTTCACCTCAACTACATAACCCGATACGGTTACTGCCCCACTTGCTTTATCCGTTACTTTCATTTTTGCCATGTCAGCAAATTGAATAGGCTTGTATGTTGTTGGTATCGTGTATCTATTCTTTAAACTATCTAAATGAGCTGTCCTACCTACTTTATCGCCCATAATCGGGCAACCTTTATATACGTCTTGGCATTGGACAGAATTTGTCCAAAACAAAAAGCATATTAGTAGTAGGTTTTTCATAAAGTATCTATGATTGTATATACGTTTCCGTTTCTATCAGCTACTAAATGACCTTTACTACCACCTGAACCTCCTGACAATCCCAATGGGCAATCCCAAATTATCAATTTGGAAGTGTCGCCATAATGTTGCCCCCATTCAATAGCATCAATCTGATTTGGGTAAGTGCTACATGGTTTTGACAAATAAACAGTATCGTGTATTGGAACGCCGATAGATACCGTTGTCTTATACTGTATAGTACAAGATGCCATAAGTAGCGTTAAGGCAAATAATATCTTTCTCATTTCTTACGTTTTTTAAATATCGCTGATAGAGAAGTAGTAGGGAAGAATAGCCGTTTAATGTAGTATAGTATGCTAAGGGTAAGACCTACCGCTGTTGCCCAATTACTATATAGGTCAAGGGTCATAGTGCTGAAATAGGCGCATATAACTGTTAATATGGCCGCTCCAAATGTTGGCTTGTCGTTGGCGTTATTAAATTCCATTGGTCATTTAGTGCAAAAGGTTATTAATATCTTTTTCAATTCGTAGTGTGTCAGTGTTTTGTTTTTCATCTTGTCTTGGTTGTTGTGGTAGTAGTCGTTTGGTCTTGGTATGGTTTAGGCATTTTATACACTGTCGTTTCTAGCCTGTTTATACGCTCCTCATGCTTATCTATTCGTTCATCACTTCTGTGAATAGAGTTCACTACATCGTCCTTCATCTCTGTAACAAGCACTATTATTTTTACAGATGTTATAAGAAAAAGCAGTGCGGGTATTCCATATTTGATAAGGTTTACTGGCTTTCTGAAGAAGGACCACATTTCTTCTTTGTCTTGATAGGTCACTGCCTTTACTTTTCTTTAAATCCTAAATTAAGAGCAATCCATTCAGCGGGTGTAGTTGTTCCTTGTCCTTTTATCCAAGCGGTATAGAAGGACAACGGGTATCCTAAAGCACCGCTATTATCCGGCACACTGCCGCTATGTATTACGGTATAGTTGCGGCCTAATAGAGTATAGCAAAGTTTTATTGTGCTGTCGTCAGAGAAGCCATCTTGCAAAGCAGTAACTCCTGTGATAGTATCTCTGCCTACTTGGTTTGGTACTATATCTATTGTGTCTCTCTTTTGGCCCTTACAATTGAAGCTGACTACGAGGGCAGCGACTAATATTATTTTTTTCATTTTTATTGATTTTAGAATGTTGACAATGCCGATCTTTTCCAACCTGAAGCTGTTTTAACATACACATAGTTGCTATCCCAACAAACGTCTCCCGTATTTCCATTTGCATCTGCACTCGATGTGGGTGTGTATGTATTTCTTAACCTCAATTGATCGTATGAGTGTGAACCCGTAGTACCATCTATATCTATAGTTCCACTGGTATATTGATCGCCCTTGGAATCAACATAGTATACGCTTGTATGGCTTCTCCTATAATCGCAAAACCTATGATATTGACTATTAGGGTCATACTCATGTACAATATTGAAGTCAGCCATAAATGCCGTCAAATTTTGTGGCGAATTCGTACCATTCGGTGAAGTAGTGTCCAAGTTTGGAGTGAAAGCATATCCATTTAACGGGTAAGTAAAAGGATTATAAATAGCACCTTCACGATAAGTAAAAGGAGCAACAGAGTAATATGCATTACTATTCCATAATTGACCACCTCCAAAATCCACATTATCAGAAGTTGTTCCTGAAGTCTTAGGATATATAGACATAGAACCTTGACCGGAAAAAGCACCAAAATATACTAAGCTATTTATACAAGCTTCTTGCACACCGGGAAACGTAAGCTTGTTACCTGAATAGTTATTATCAATAAGCCCTGTGATACCATTCAATTTTACATTACCTGTAACTGTCAAGCCATTTGAATTAAATTCACCCCTTTGAGTTGAAGAAACTGAAAAATCTACGTTGCCGCTTGATGAATACATCCCCGATTGAACACCCTGATTAAATGAATATATTGGGGCCGAAGCTAATCCCACATTTGACGGCTTTATCTGAAAACCTGAATAGTTAGAATTTATACCGCCACTTGATAGAATGATTTGACCTGCACTACTAATCATTTTTATACCATCAGACCCCGTATTCCTTTGAATCGTTGTGGCGATATAGTTGCCTCCCGTAAAATAGATATAAGGACTTTGCGCATCGGTGTTATTTTCCGCGTTCAGCCAGATATAATTTTGTGCTGAAGCATTACCCCCAAAATAAGAATAGCCCTTTGTGGTGTCATTTCCGTGTAAGATTGCATTGGTGGTACTATACCCGGCTGTAGTTACCTGGTTAAAAGTTGGAATGCTGCTCAGGTAGGTAGTATTATCAAAGGCCCATGCAGAACCCGTGTATTTCAAATTACCCGCAGAAAGGCTTGGTAACGATGCACCCTTTAAACCTGTTATTGTGAAAGATGGACTAATAGAGGTTGTTCCACTTGCAGTAGCAGAAGCATCGCCTGAAGCTGTAAAAGTTATATTTTGATTAGCTGTTAGGTAGTTTTTGTTGTTCATCTGAGCAGGTGTAACATACTTTACAGTGCTATCAGTGTATTTTATATCGCTTGCCTGACTTGTATTTTGGCTTGCCTGTGTTATATATTTGGTGCTATCTACTTGCAAAGTACCCGTAGTAGTAATAGTGCCACCCAACAAACCCTGTCCTGTTGCCACGCTTGTTACAGCCGTTGTTAGGTAGCCTTTACCATTCACCCAAGAACGGGTTGCATCCCAAGTAGAAGTATCTGTGTTGTTCTGTTTTGCCGCTAATGAGGTGTTTTGTGATGCTTGGGTGATATACTTCGTACTGTCAACTTGTAGCGTGCCTGTCGATACGATTGTTCCACCTATAAGACCCTGACCCGTTGCAACTGATGTGACTGTTCCACCACTACTACTATCTAAAAAGCCAAAGTGTTTAGATCCGTTTGTCCAATAGAACACCGTATCATTACCCAACTTACGAGTAACACTATCAGCCTTTAAGTTTATTCTATTACTCGTACCAACCGTATCTGTATATTTCTCGTAAGCTGATAACGTAGTATTAAGCTGGCTGGGAGTTTCGTATTTGGTTGTACTATCTGTGTAGTTAACTTTGGCAGCAAGCCGAGTATTTGCGGTGCTTGCAGAAAAGAACCATGCAAGCGAAGTATCCGAATAATTTATCTTAGCATTTATCCTGTTTGAAGTTCCTACAGTATCGGTGTACTTCTCATAGTTTGCCAATTTTGTATTAGTATTAGCGGCAGTATTAAACCACCCACTTGATGTATCAGTATATTTAACGTCTAAACCTTGCGCTGTGTTCAAATTAGCCTTAGTGGCATCATAGGTAGCTGTATCATTGTATCGCTGCCCATTTGCGGTATAAATAGGATCTGTTTCTGTATAGCTGCTTATATATCCTTTCGGATTAGATTTATAAGGATAATATGTCAAGCTATCAGAACGTTTTAGATAATTAACACTATCTGCGTGCCAGTAAGGGTCTGTTTCGGTGAATGATGTT
>Ga0207957_1000020_pt1 | contig 40136 bp, 52 predicted proteins | sample CryBogCBH27Jun07_FD_184603 | JGI IMG/M metagenome (GOLD analysis project Ga0207957, IMG submission 184603) | Freshwater microbial communities from Crystal Bog, Wisconsin, USA - CBH27Jun07 (SPAdes) | ecosystem: Environmental > Aquatic > Freshwater > Lake | place: Crystal Bog, Wisconsin, USA...
CTCAGGAGGAATGGCTAATGTTAATGTGGGAAGTGGGTTGTCCTATTCAGGAGGAACGCTTTCTAGTACGTCAGGGGGCGGATCTGTAACCAACGTAACTGTTAGCGGTAACTCAGGTGTGCTGGCAGGCGTGGCTACGCCCACGACGACCCCTGCTATTAGCATAGGACTAGGCAACATAACGCCTCTTAGTGACACGTCTGTATTTAATGGACCTATTGGAGGAATAACCCCTAACGCTGGTAGCTTCACAACGCTTAATAGCTCTGGAGTAACAAAACTAGCCACAGGAAGTGGTTATACTAGCATTGGAACTGGTGGTGGTATGGTAGGTATTGGTGGAACACCATCTAACGGATATGGTTTAGAAGTCACAGGACAATATCCAGGGTACGCAACTTTGGTTAAGTATGCAGGAGATGTTATTTCAACATGGAATAACGGAACTCAAGATATGTTTTCTATTAGAACAAATGGAAACGGATCTACTGTATTAGACGGCCTTAATGGTACTTACTTAAACTTTGGTTCAAGTAGCGGTGGTGCTGGTAGTGTTCAAGGTGATTTACTTATAGCACCTAGCCACGTTGTTTATGTAAACAACACCACGAGCAGCAGCTCGACCTCTACAGGAGCCTTGGTTGTCGGCAACGGAACAAGTGGGGGACTGGGTGTGGGCGGGAATGCGAACATTGGGGGCAATGTTGCGGTGGGTGGAGCTACTCCTCAATCTTGGGCATTGGGTAATGCAATAGACTTTTCTGGCGGAGCTACATGGTCACCTAACTATCAAAACTTTGGTTCTATCCAAGGGCTCTATTACAACGGAAGTAATTACATTTATAAATATACCAGCGTTCCTTCTTCTTACATGCAGCAATCTGCTGGCAGTTTTAACTTTCAAACAGCACCCAATGGTACTGCTGGTGGTACAGCTACTTTAACATCAGCTTTATATATCACAAACGCAGGCAACGTCGGCATTGGCACCACCTCACCTAGCTATGTTTTAGATGTAAATGGCTCTGCTAGATTTAATTCACAAATAGGCATTGGTGGCGCTTCACCCAATTCTGTTTTTTCTATCAACTCTTACATAGGTACAGGTAAAACCACATTACAATTTCAAGCTGGTACTGCTAATTTGTGGCAATTTGGTACTAATGCAGGAGCTGGAACTAGTGATGATATTACTGCGATTTATAGCGGTACATATGGACCATCACACGGATATAATCCATTAATGTTATGGAATAGTGCTGGTAGTGTATCTATTCCTGTCACCACTTCGTCGTCAACGACGACATCAGGCGCTCTGCAAGTGGCGGGTGGGGTTGGCATACAAGGTGCCCTGTATGCGGGCGGATTATCAGTTACTAATACAGGATTCTTATCTACTGGTGTCTATTCTGGATATGGTAGCGTTTACGGATCAGGAATGGATTTTAGTAGTCCTACAACAAGATTTCTTAGTAATGCTAACGGTTCTTACGGCAATTTCTATTGGTACTCAGGTAATAATGGCGTTTTTGCAAGTCCAATGAATTTAAGCGGATCTGGTAATTTAAACCTTTATACTAATTCTGTTAATGGATTTACTGTAACTCAACAAACGGCAGGCGGTTATGGATTATATGTTAATGCTATTAACAATGGTGGTACTTACTATATAGGACAATGGTTAAATGCTGGTACTCAAGTAGGAGCTATATTAAGCAATGGTAGTACAACTTCCTATGTTACCACTTCTGATAAACGTCTTAAGACTTCGCTACGTCCTTGGTCATTAGGTGACAAGTTTGACGATATACCTATTGGCGAGTTCAACTGGCTTAAGGATGGATCTGTTTCTCATGGTACATTAGCACAAGAAATGTACAAAGTTTATCCCGATGCCGTCCATATTGGCGGAGACGTAACAAAAGATCCTTGGTCTGTGGACTACGGCAAGCTCACAGTGCCCCTCATTGCGGAGGTCAAATCGTTACGCTCACGGGTTAAGACTCTTGAACAAGAACAGGCTGATACGCAGAAACAACTTAATGATTTAACAGCAAAGTTTAACCAATACATCTCAACTCATCCATGAAAAAGCTCCTCATCCTTGCGCTCCTTGCGCTTCCCCTCGTTAGCAAAGCACAGCTCGTACAAAGCCCAGAGTATTCTTGGCGCGTCCAAATCTGTGACCTAACCTATAATAACAACCAACAGCTCACAGCTTGTCCTGTGACGGTGTTCTATCAATCGACCATTACCAACGGCGGAGCTTTCGTAAGCAACGTCCAGAGTGTCCCTCAGACCCTCTCTGTCGACCTAGTAGCTCAGGCTGCGTCAACAGTGGTGTACAACGGAACGACATACACCTATGGTCAGGCTTTAGGCATTATGAACGCCATATTTGCCCAAGAGCGTACTGCGGAGTTGGCTAATGCGGCTAAGGCTTCCTCTGTTTCTGCCCCGCAAACCACCCAGAATCTGTCTCCAGTAGTTACGACCAACAACACGAAATGAACCAGCACATTCAACGGCATTCTGTGGGCTATTGCTTAGTGGTTATGGCTCTAGCAGATGCGTTTGCGGAACAGTTTAAGGGAGTCACCCATCAACAAGTGGCTTCCATGAATTGGCTTGATTGGGCGGTGTCTTTTGCCGAGTTTATTGCCGCGGCAGGAACAGTCCTAGCAGCCTATCTCCAGAAATATCCTTCCTATGAAACTCCTTCCCTTCCTCCTTCTAGTCCTGCTAAGTAGTGGGTGTCAGTCCACAGCCACCAAGAATGCTGCTACGTTTGTACAGCAAATTGGGGCTATGAATCTGAATGCCGCGGATATAAGCCAGAGTACGTCCACCCCTTTCTACAGCCATTCCGAGAGTGCTGCTGGGGTAGCTACGAGTCCTAACGGCTTGTCTATCATTAACGTTAAGGCTGATATAGCGATACCTCTTTGGGGCACAACATGGTCTTTCTCAGCCTCTAGCCTCACCGCAGGGTCTAATCCTCCGACAGTAGTTCCCGCCAAATGAACTGGGCAGAATGGCTATTAATGGCATTTGCAGGGTTTGTCGCCGTATTGGCGTTCTGCTTTGTCGTGTTCTGCGTATTGTGCTGGTGGTGGAACAGGGAGTTTTGCGAAGATGACGAGTGATTTTACCAAGGCTAAGCTATGTAAGCTGGCCTATCACACCCTCAACCTAGTCCGTATAGACGACTCCAACATGGGGTTTCCCGCAGGTTATACTCTGTCAGATGTGCTTTATGGGCAGGATAAAGACGGCATTAGGCCATTCGGCCTTGTAGTAAACGACCCTGATGGGGCTCAAATTGTCTCATTTCGAGGCACTGATACGTGGTCTGAGTGGTATACCGATGCGGAGATTGAACTCGTACCCAGCTCTAATGGCTCAGGAAGGGTGCATAAAGGCTTTTTAGAGCTTTATGAGAGCCTTGTTGATAGGAATGGTGCTTTAGGCTGGCAAAGTCGTTTAAAAGGCAAAGAAACGGCCATTACGGGGCATTCCCTTGGCGCAGCTCTTGCCACGTTCTTAGCCCTAGACTTAGGTTCGCAGAACCTGACAACCTTTGGAAGCCCCAAATTAGGGGATAAGGAGTGGGCTCAGGAGGCTCAAAAGACCCTTGGGAGTAGTAAGAGGTATGTCTCGAAGTTTGACCCCATTCCTTGGGTACCCCTCTCCACCTGGCATGTCACCTTTGAACACGTCTGTGTAGCCACCCAGCTTAATGGTCCTTTGAATATGATTAGTACGCCAATGGACAATCACAGTATTGACAGATATGCGGAACTCTTGGCTAAGTAGGTTATGGACACATTCAACCCTCAATCAATGGACGCTAAGGTGAGCGAAATACTCACCCGTATTAACGCCATTGAGGAGAAGGGAGACAACCGCCAGAATGTATTATATGCGATACGTGAGCAGGTTATGAAAACCAACGGGCGTGTAACAGCTTTAGAGGCCACAGCAGAAACCAATAGATGGTGGCTAGGCTTCTTGACAGGTGCTTTACTAGTATTAGCTTCGTTCTTCGCCCTGCATCATTGATGAAAAAGCCCCCTGTAGTAAGGAGGCTAAAAGTCGTTCACTCGCCAGCGAACAGGCATCAATATGCAGCCCTATTGACTTTATGCTCATAGGGGAATAGGAAAGCCCTTAGGTTGTCAAGCATAATGTATCATATATGAAGCGTTAAGTGGGGTTAAGTCTCCATACATTACGTGTAATCAATGTAATCCACCTGTATCTGAAGCCTGTTTAGGATGTGGGTTAAGGCTTCTACGCATGCGGCAATGTCACTACCCTTGAAAGAGTGGGTTGGTTCGCGCATACGACCGCTATTATCCATTAAGTAGATGTCTGCTCTATCGAGGTGTATGATGATTAGTACTTTATTCATTTCTTCTGTTGGAGGTTAAAATTGATTACTTGCCCGTGAGCTATACGCCAGCTTGTACCTACGGAGATGATTATCATGCTTAGGGCTAGGGCTATTACGAATATTAGACGAGAAAGCCCTTGTCTCGGGCATCTGCTGGGAAGTTGTGAATCCATGTGTGGCATACGCGGCATGTACCAATCCACATAGACACATCATTGAGCCTATCACCAGACCTTTTATTCATGTGGTGGATGTCTGTGGCGGGACGTTTAGCGCACACCCTGCACGTCGGATAGTCGGCTAGGTATTCCTTCCGTAGCTTGCTGTACAGTCTGTTTTCCTTTGCCCGCTTCTTGCTCACTCGTTTTAACGGGGATCTTTTTAGACCAGTTGATCGTTTCATAGTTGTTTTTAAATTGCTTAGAAAAGCAGTTTCTCGGTGCGTCGCCTTTGCCGTTCATTATTGGTTTTGATTTGATGACAAGTTATACAGATGGCTTGATAGCCGTCTAGTTCTACAAACAGTCGTTTAATGAATTCGTCATAGCCTTGGAAGCCCTTTTCGGGGTCTACAACAGGCTCTATATGGTCTATCTTAATGTCCTTATTGCCTACTACCTGCTTACAAAGGGCACAGGTATATTGGTTGCGCCCAGAACGAGCATTCTTCTTACACGTATACTTCGGAGCCCAGCGTGAGCTTGCACGTCTAAGCGCAGATACAATGAACGAACGCTTTCTGGCATCCGTCCATTGACCATTGCAATGAGGCTTAAGAAGTTGATTCTTCATTTACCACGTTTTCTGCTGAGAGCATGCCTATTTGCATTCCATGTTTTTCAAGGCATTCAGATATTTCCTTAATCGAGATATTACCAAGGTTTCTTATCCTTCTCAATTCGTGTTCAGACTTGGTTAACAACTGTCCAACAATGGTAATGTCGTTATTGTTGAAGATGTTTATCAGACGAACACTCCAGCTATCGTTGAACTCATATATATTCATGTTTTTATATTTCATTACTGCTTCCTTGCTAAGAACGAAAGCCTGTTTCTTCTCTTTGCTAATGGGACGCTTCATGTAGAATGAGCAGTCCACGGAATCACTATTGTATTTCCTTTGGGCAATGACTGAGACTAGTTCCCAGCCATCCATTCCATATCGGTTAAGTAACCAAGCGGTTAGGTTGTTATATACTTTGTATTCGTAGTTCATTTCGTTATTCATATATGTATTTATCTATTGGTATTACGTAGCGGAAGTGTTCACAGGTTTTGCGGCATTCATAGCCTCTACAGCCACAACCCCTGTCCTCTTTAATGTTTGAAACATCAACTATATATTTCATATCGGGGTTGCTGCGGCTCTGAACATAGTACCTGTGCGGCTCCCCTGTTATTGGTTCTACTTTCATCTTTAAAGCGTTTAATCGTCTCTCTATGCCAATCTATGTTGTCCCACAAGGCTTCTAAGAACCTGTAGGCTTCTTCCCATTGCTCAGAAGTTAGGCTTCCGTAAACTAGCTTAGCTTGCGTAAGCCCAAGTCTCATGAACCTAGGCTTGGACAGGAACACTATCGTTTGGGGTTTGGTAGTCATTTTTGATTAGATAGTAGTTACATGCGTGATAGAATAGTCTCCAAGCCTTCTCCAAATCGTCTGGGAAGTGCCATATCATCTCCACTCTGCCAGGCTCTGTGGTGGATATAGCGATGTTAATACCTGCTATGGACGTGTTGTTTAATGAGGGCATTTCCTTAAACTTAGCTACGTGGTAGGCCGCAATTTGCTGCACCCATGTATCCCGCGTCTCCACAGGCTTCTCAGGCTTAGTCTTACAAGTTTTGAAGTCTATGATGCCGTAAATGTCGCCAAGCTCCCGTGTTGCCGTAAATGTGCCGTCTGTTGTACCAGCATATTTGAAGTCCTTGTTTACGAGACGAAGCTCATGCTCGTTTATGTAGATGCGATTGTCCTTCAGAAGCTCTCTCACCGCTTCGACGTAGATGGCGTACGTTTTGTCGTATTCTTTGCCTTGCAAGCCTTCTTCAAGGGCTTTGTGGACTGCTGTGCCCAAATCTGCCGCATCGTTAACTTGCTCGAACGCAGCTTGTTTAACAGCTCCGCAATAGGCGTCGTCTGCGAGATTATAGGGTACAGTTCCATTTCCAAGCAGTTTTCTAGCCGCAAGTGCGACTTGGTTCTGCTTCCAGTCATCAAGCCCTTTTTTGGAGATAATATCCAATATGGTAGTAGCTGAGGGATACCAGTTGTTCTTTTTCGCATCAGCAATGGTTGAGGGGCGCATTTTGCCCGCGTTCTTACCCGTTTTAACAACAACTTCGTGGCACGAGTTTCCGTTTTCATCGTAGAAATGGCTCATTGTTGGTCTGGTTTATTGAGGTTATGCTTAGCATTAAGAGCTTCTATTTGCTTACGAAACTCAGGACTAGTTGGGATTATGCTAAAGCCTTCGTCGTCAACTACGGCATGCTTATCAAATATATCTAAATATTCCATCATGTAGTCGTCACTAACTTCGGCGATTGGCGGTAATGTAAATGTAATCTTATTCATTATTCTCCTATTTTAAATTTCTTTAAGTTAACAAACACTCTGTAAAGCTGGGCTCTTGGCTTTGCACTACGTTCGTAGGCATCAATTTCATAGCCAGCTTTCTTTAGCTGAGAGGCGTTAGTTACAACGCCGTCTACGCGGTCTGCTGCGGACTTAGCCTGGTCATATTCTGACCAAGCACATTCCATAAGCAGCTTAATGGGCTTAGCCTTCTCTATTACAAAATAGATAGGCATGTCCGTTGGGGTTACTGTGTAGCTCATTGAGTTTTAAGGACAATGCGTACAAACTCTTGGAAGTCGCCGTTCTCAAGCTCATCTGGCTTTAGAATGACGTTTTGAACACGAGCGTTATGTATCACTATGTCCTTAGCTATGTTCTTAGCATTGCCTAGCGCAGCACCATCTGGGTTGTATGCTGGCTTAGAAGCTGAAGCAAAGCCTATCTGTTCTGCCTGCTTGTAGTTCTCAGCACGAATGCCTGCCTTTGCATGGAAGGTTTCTGTGCCGAGGATTTTAATCTTGTTAGCCCCAGTTTTCTTGTCTGGTGAGGACGTGAAGTAGACGCTATCCCCTACCTTATACTTCGGGAGTGGACTCTTGCTATTGCACGTTCCTTTAGTGCCAGAAGCGAATTCGATGTTGTGGACATACATAGTGCCGTACTGAGACTCAAAACTGTCTCCTGTAGGGCTTATTGCGGATATATGGCCTAATGTGCCTGTTTGTTGGATCATGTTATTTCCTTTTGATTGTTGGATTTGTTTTGGATTTACCTGCTAAATATCTGTCTAACCACTCGCGGTTCTCGCGGAGTTCCTTCTTATAAGCTCTGAAGTCGCTGATTGCCCATGCAATGATGAGAAAGCATGGGACGAATACACAGAGCTGAATGATTTCCTTTACGATGTCTGGTTTCATGGCTTCTTCCATTCTTCAATTCTTTTCATTATATCCGATAGATGGCTCATCTTTATGTCGTAAGCATTAAGAACATCTAGAGGAACGCTTTTCATTCTTTCTAAATTGTCTAATTGGATTACTAGATGTGTACGGTATGCTTTTACAGAATCATACACGTCTTTTATTTCGTGCTTATAGAGCTTCATACAGGAGCCTCCTCGTAGTACTTGTCATGCCCACGCTTCTCACGCAGATAACGTTGCCATTCTAGCTCCTCGATTTCTTGTTCTGCTACGAAAGCTCTGTAGTCCTCAAGACTTAAGCCCATCTCGTTAGCTTTGGCCTTTTCTGATTCGGGGTGTATCCAGCCCACATGGAAGGTGTCCAGAGAGCAGGAATAAGTGTTTTCGGTATCCCAAGGTCTGTTGTTTAAAATAGTATACTTAAACTGCACGTAGTTGCCTTTTCTGTTAACTATTTCAATCACCGACTTGTTGAATGGCGTAGCGCAAGCGTCTACCCATGTACTACCTATTGCCACATTTACTGGTGTGACGTCCAGAGTTGGGTCTGTTTTCATTTCGTCCCTCAACTTATCAGGGACATCGTAGCCGTCAAGATGTTTTTTTCTTCTTCAGCTCTTTTAGGTATTCCCGCATAGATACGGCATACAACGCACTTCTGGTTCTCTCTTCAGGCGTGAGTTTAGCAGCTCTAGCCTTACCACCTTTTCTACCTAATTCTCTCATGTATTCTTTTATATCCATTTCGTGCAACCTAGCGGCTACGATAGACTCGTCAATGCTTTCTTGTTGCAAATTGGAGTTAGGGATACCACTTTGCGTGTAGATGCTGCTTAAGGGGTTAATCAACATCTGTGCCTATTCTGGGGTTTATTCATTTCACCAGGATAGGCTTTTTTGTGCTTGCATGAGACAGATGCGTACTACAACGTACAACCAGTCCCTACACTACGAGTCGTTCCCTCTAAGACACTCACCCCCCTTGTCGACAAACGTCCGAGGGGGTTTTTTATTTATTGTTGACAAATGTAAACATCAGTCTGATTAGTGGCTTACCTTAGAGGGTCGTAGGGTTCAGGCCACGTAATGCTCAAGATGCTCCTGACATCGAAAGATGATCTCATGCGAAATAGATTTACTCGCAAAATCCTAGGGACGGCTTCGAGAGATTGTAACGGCTCTAGGTGGTGTCGAAACCAGAAACCTTCAGCAAGGGGCAATAGGGTAAATTGAAAGCAACCAGAGTAGCTTAACGAAAGGGTTGGTTCAAAGGGTAAAAGAGAACTAGTGGTTTTCCTCTAGGTAATCTCTCCTTGTGTCCTTAGCAGGGGCAATTAAAACCTGCTGTTGAGGGAGTTTCACAATGGGAAACGACCGAATAGGACTAAATTAACATTAGTCGTAAAATAGTCCTGTCTTGACAAATTGACTACAAAGCTCTTTTCTGCATTAAACCCCTTAATGAAGCCTAGAAGATTCATAGTTTGCTCAGATGTGCACGGGAACATGCAAGACCCCGTAGCCATCAAAGCTATTCTAGCTTTTGCAGCAGACTTCTCCCCAGAAATTAGGGTTATCAATGGTGATTTATACGACTTTGCAAGCCTACGTAAGGGAGCTAGTGACGAGGATAGGGCTCTTTCCTTGAGAGACGATATAGACGCGGGGAATAGCTTTGCAGAACAATTTTTTAAGCATGGCAAAGAAAACTACTTCCTTCGAGGCAATCACGACGAACGACTCTACCACCTGGCAACGAACACAACAGGCTTGGTCAGGGATTACGCTCAAGACGGCATACGGAGCCTTGAACAGAATGTCAAAAGATGGAGAGCTAGAATGCTCCCTTATGATAGCGCGCATGGCATATTACAACTTGGTAGACTCAAGGTATTACACGGTTACTTCGCAGGAAACAACGCCGCCCAGCAGCACGCCCGAGTATACGGAAATTGCCTCTTTGGACATACACACAGTATTGAAGTTAATGCAGTTGCTAGCCTCGACCCTTCCGAAGCAAGAGGGATAGGTTGTCTGTGTATACGAGATATGGATTATGTCTCGAGCAAGACGGGAAAGCTCCGTTGGGCACAAGGCTGGGCTTATGGCTTCCTCTTCCCAGACGGAACATATCAGCTCTTCCAAGCCCGCAAAATTAACAACAAGTTCCATGTCGCAACAGAGATCAAAAGCTACTAGCTGGGCTTCCCTTCTCCAGCATGAAATAAAGGCCACAGAAAAGAAGCCTGTGGGTAAAAGCTGGAAAACAGCCAAGGAGCTACAACGTGAGTTTAAGGTCGGGGAACGTAAGCTCTACGACATATTGGCTAAGCTAAGCCGCGAGAAACGAATAGAACGCTTCTCAGGCTTCATCATCAACGACTCAGGCCAAAAGGCTACTAGAGCGTGGTATCGCGTAAAGAGAACAGCCGTTTAATTCTATTCCACAGACTTCTGTGTTCCATAGTCGCAATCTGTTCCTCAAGTATCTCAACGTCCAATTCGCGGGACGCTACAATCATTTGTAAATGCTTAATTTGAGCTTGTAGCTCTTTCACCTGACTAACTTTGCTAGGGGTTCTTTTATTCTTCATCATGGTCAATCTGAGCCATGCCATAGGGTTTGGCAAGCTGTAATTCCCCAGGGTCACATTCCTCTTTGCTTCCATCAGGCCATTTAATCTCGTAAACAGCAGTCCAGCTAGCGTCATATATTACCCGACAGAAGATACCCGCAACTTCCGAGTTTTTGCGGTAGACAATCTCGTTAAACGGGAATTTTATGGTATCTGCGCCCATAGCTATTGACAAGTATGAGAAAGGGTTCATAGGTCAAGAACATGAACACATGCTCTTGCGGTGACGCTCACCTAGATTCAATCTTGAACCCTTCAAAGAAATAACATTATGCCAGCAAACGGACAAACCAATATCTTCAACGTAGGTACAGTTGCTCCTCAGATAGCAGCTTTCTTCGGTGATAGTTCTTTATACAGCACTAACACACAGACCAATCCTACCTATGCTTCTGCTATCACGCTAGATACAACAGCAGCTAATACATTCTTTCTCACTACTACATCAGCAATAGGTAATAGCACACTCTCAGCAGGTACAATCAATCCAGCAGGCCAGCAGATCCAAATTGTTATCCTCGGTGATGCTTCCGCTTCCCGCACGATTACTTTCGGAACGGGCTTCCTCGCAACAGGAATTTTATCAACTGTTACCAGCAAGACAGTAGCTATCGACTTCACGTCTAACGGAACGGCTTATGTAGAAACAGGCCGTCAAAACACAGGCGTCTAATTTTTTGCCTTAGGTTGCTCTAACGAGCAATGTGTCCAACAAAAAGCCCTAGCCGTAAAAAGCTAGGGTCTTTTATTGTCTAAACTGAAAGGACGTTAGTCCATGATATGCTCATTAGGCGCAATCCTATGCCCTTTTACGGGCTTTTTACGCTTTAGCCTAGCCTCGGTAGCCTTTTGAGCGTTTAAACGGCTAGAAGCACGTTTCTTGTCGCTAGTTGATAGTCCGCCTTTACGCCCAATTTGAGCCAAGGCTTGTTTTAATAGGTCATCATTCATAATTTACTTGATTTACTGATAAGGTTAAAAGTTTTCGTAGGTGTTAGGCACAACCTCTAAACCGCCGCCAAAGCGAATGATATAGAGGTAAGCCTCGTCTAAGGTTGCGAAAGTAAGTAGGTACCGCCCAGTATTAGTAGGAACCCAAACGGCGTAAGGGTCTTGGTTCATGATTCGGGGTCAAAGGTGTAAGTTGTGTACTCGCCTGTAAATAAACCGTCAGCACACACGCCAACGCTAATTTCGCGGGCAATATCAACGCATTGTGTAGCATCAACGCCATTTGACGCCAAATAGGTATCAATCAAGCGCTTTTCGCCATTTTCAAGTCCGCTTTCATCTCCGTTTGCTATGTAAGAAGCCCAATAAATAGGCAATTCGAGTTTAGTTAGTTCAATATTCATTTTTTTGATCTTTCTTTGTTAATTTCTAAATAACCTCTGTTAAATCTTTCAAACTTTCCCGAGGTATCGTTAATACTAACACCATCAGTTTTAAAATAGATGTTTACGTCTTTTAAATAATCGTACGCTCTTTGCCTGTCATATAAATCTTTTAAACTTTCAATGTAGTTTAAAGCCTCATCTACTGTTTTAATTTGATACAGATTTTCAATACTCAATATACCATATTCTATTTTCATTTTGTTTAGTTTTGTTTTTATTGAAGCGTAATTGCTTCATGTAGCCCTGATTGCTCAAGGCTAGGTGAAACAATCAAACGTTGAACAAGCGCTTGTCCGCAAAGTTAGGTTGTTCCCAATTAAAGATTGAAACGCGGATTCGGTCGAACCCGTTAGCCTTTGCCCAAATCTTGGCTTTTTCAACGTGCGCAAGATCGGTTGTACTCGTGATTAAATCTTCCTTGTAATCAGGTTGTCCCGATTTAGTTGCCCAAACTGTGTATTCTTTAGGTAAGTTGTATTTGTTCATTTGATTAAGGATCGAGGGTTAAATGCCGTAGTATAAGATGTATGCAAAAGTAAAACAGATGGCTAAGAACAAGAATAAGTTAAACAGGGTTTTCATGCTAGCACCTCATTAGTGTTTTTGCGGGAAAAAAGGTCACGAGCGTAAAGAGCTATTGGGTATTCGTATCCAAACTCGGATTCTAATGAAGCGTAGAGATCAAAAGCCTCGCTAGCGTTTTCATTACCAAAAGCGCGGGCAAACAATCTAACGTACCTTTCTTGGTTGTAATAACCAAAGTAAATAACAAAGCAGCTTTCGTTTTTATTGAGCTCTTGGGCTGTTAATGTATTTTCGTAGACGTAATCAATAGTTTTACTTAATTTCATTTGAGTTTTGATTGAGGGTTAATCTGAACAGACAAGACACAATCATAAAGGCTTATGTTATACAAGCACTAAATTGCATATTTTTTACAAAATAGCTGTTTTCAGAGGAGAAATAATTTTCGCGGCAACCAAAACCCTTATACAGAAATCAACCAGGACAACACTAAACACTTGATTAAACTACTGTTCGTTTGAACACTAGCGTCTCCAACATGCCAATCAGTGAAGAAACGTACAACGCCATATTCGAAGAAGTGGCACAAGGGAATAGCTTACGCTCTTGCCTAACCAAATACCAAATTGCTGCTGGTTCGTTTTACTTAGGCTTAGAAAATAACAAACAAAGAAGTGAACGCTACGCGCGCGCACGCAACCTACAAGGTGAGGCAGCCTTTGATAAGCTCTACAACGTGGCACAAAGCGTCTTAGAAGGCACATTAGAGCCTGATAAAGCCCGCGTTGCAGCAGATATACTCAAATGGTCATGCGCTAGGCTTCACCCTAAGGTTTACGCGGACAAACCCCTATTGGATATAGGAGACAACAGTCCTACCGAGATTACCGTCAGGTGGTCTAGCAAACCAAAAGAACTAAAAGACGTAAACGAATCAGACAAACCTATCGAACTAACGGAGTAACAATGAGTTCCAGAAAATCAATAGGATTTCCCTCGACCTACCCCCATGATACCACGCCACCCACTTTCGACGATTTAGGATTCCTTTCTAACCAAACATCTACCATTCAGTAAATCTATTAAATTCCTCTAAGCCCCCCTATGTACCTTGCCCACCCCCTTAACTACCTATACGCTTGGGTAGTGATTAGTTTTGTTTTTTGTTTGTTATGGAGTATGTTGCCTAGAGACCCTAACGATGAATAAGGATATAGAGATAAGTTACTGTCCTAGGGATCAGTTTATGCCGCTGCATGAATGTAAGAAGCGGTGGATGGTCGTCGTGGCGCATAGACGTAGTGGCAAGACTGTAGCCAGTCTTAACCAGTTGATTAGAGGCGCACTCCTGTGTCCTAACAAGAACCCTAGGTTTGCTTACATAGCCCCCTATCGCATACAGGCTAAGGCGGTGGCTTGGCAGTACTTGAAGGACTTCACGGAGAACATTCCTGACCGCAAGGTGTCTGAGAGCGAACTCTATATCCAGCTTCCTAAGGGTGGTCGTATTACCCTTTATGGTGCGGACAACTCAGAAAGCCTTCGTGGACTCTACCTAGACGGTTGTGTTGTAGACGAACCTGCTGATATGGACGGGGACTTCTTTAAGAATATTCTACGTCCTGCCCTATCTGACCGATTAGGTTGGTGCTTATGGATTGGTACGCCAAAGGGACGTAATAGTTTCTTTACCCTCTTTGACAACGCCTTGCATGATGATGACTACTTCACGTTGTTCCTTCCCGCCAGCCAAAGTAAGCTCCTTCCGCAGTCTGAATTGGACTCAGCGTTAAAGGTAATGGGTAAGGAAGCCTATGATAGGGAGTATGAATGCTCGTTTGAAGCTCCTGTTCCTGGTTCCATCTACGCCAATCAGATAAACCACCTACGTAAGGAGAACAGGATTCTCGACTTCCCAATGGAACAAGGCCATCCGCTTTATACGTTTTGGGACTTAGGTCAGTCAGACTTCACCTGTATATGGCTGGTTCAGTTGGTCAATAGAGACATCCTACTTATTAACTACTTCTCAGACACGGGTAGGACGCCAGCCTATTACGTGGATCAATGCCTCATTTGGGAGAAAAGGTATGGTAAGCCTATCAAAATGCACCATCTGCCCCATGATGCCAATACTCGTGATAGGGGTGGTAAGACGTGGATAAGCGACTTAAAGGACGCGGGTATGACCGACCTATGTGTTGTTCCTAGAACGCCCGACATTTGGCTAGGAATCAATCAAGTGAGAGACCTAATGCCTCGCTTTGTCATTCACCGCACCAACTGTTCTAAGCAGTTCGGAACAAAGCTACAACCCATCCCCAGCGGATTGGACTGCTTGGAGTACTATCGTAAGCGTGAGGTACAGACGGGAGCAGCTACCAATGAACGTCCTGTACACGATGAGTTCTCTCACGGAGCTGATGCTATACGTACACTAGGTGAGGCTTATAGCTATGGGCTATTAACAGGAACGTCTGAATTTGCCCGCCAAACCAAGACAATAGACATCCGTGTAAGCCGTGAACCCGTTAAGAACAACGTGTTTAGAAAGGTGATTTCCTCCTTCCGATGAGCCCAATAGATCAGATACAATGGAAATTCTATCAGCAGGGGATAGATTTTCCTCTACTTCTGGAAGCCCATTATGCTCATGGTTTTGTTTTCAGTACCCCAGACTTCTTTGTCATGGGTAGACCTGTGGATAGCCAAGAAGCCTATAGCCTTATCAGAGAACCCACATACACGTTTGATAGGGATAGGCAGGATGCTTGGTGGGTATATGGGCTAGCTGGTGACACACACAAGGCTTGGAATATATTGCCTTACCATCTTCCGTTAATAGGATTTGAGCGTTTTGACGAAATTCCTCGCTTTTATTCTATAACAACCTTAAGGCGTTTAACTAACAACACATAATATGGGCGGCTCATCCACTCCTCAAGTTCCTCAGGCTCCTACGCCAACTCCTCCAGTTACTCCTAACAACGCTGCATCCATAGCTGTTGAACAGGCCACCTATCGTCAACAACTAAGACGTAAGGGCATTGGTCAAACAACCTATGCTGGGGCTAACATGCCATCATCTCAGGGTATGCAAGGCTACGCAGCAGGCTTAGGTGGTAGCACAATGGGTAATCCAAACGCAATGTCAGGAATGCCAAAGAAGTAATATGATACTACCACAAGCAGACGACATTACCAGCAAGCCACTTCCTGCCGAGACTGCAGCTAGTCCTGTTGTTACACAGAGACACTTGGATGAATGTACCCGTGCGTTAGGACGTCCGTTATGGGAGTTTGAGTTCGGCATCCTACAAGACATGCTTTTAACGCTTCAGGGTATAAACAACAAAGCTGCTAAGAAGGGCATTCTGCAAGGCTACTCGATGGATGAGCTAGTAAGTATTTTCATAGAACGTATACAGATGGCGGAGCAAAAAGCCGCCGATTTTAAATCAGCTCTCAAATAATCATGGCCTCTTTAGACGACAACGAGTTAGCACTTAAGCTATTTAAACGAGCAGACAAACTAAAGGGCTATCGTAATAGCATCTTTGATCCTCGTTGGCAGGAAATCTCTGACTACTTTTGGCCTGACGTATCCGACATCAACACTGAGAAAACTGAATCAACGACTGGTTGGTTTGATCGTTTATACGAATCAACCGCCATGCGTGCATCAGCCACTTGCTCAGTTGGCGTACGTAATTGGGTTACTCCCTCAACAGAACCTTGGCTTGATCTTGCGCCTCCTACTAACTTAACAAAAGCTAATATGGATCGCCAGATGGGGATGATGCCTGGCAAGGATAGATTACAGAAACTCCTTAGTCCACAGACTCAGCCTCTTGACGACCAGTCCGTAGATGAAGCTACACGTTGGTCAGCAGACACGGCGCAAACCATTTTACAAGAACTAGCAGCTTCCAACTTCTATTCCGTCATTCAACCATTCAACAGAAGTGCCTGCGTATTTGGTACGGCTCTTATGTTCATGGAAGAAGGTAAGGCCAATCTCTACCGCTTTGAGCAGTTCAAGGTAGGTACGTTTGTAATTGCCGAGAACGACGAGAAGTCCATTGATACTGTTGTACGTTGGTTCAAGCTAACAGTAAGACAAGCAGCTCAGAAGTTTGGCGTAGAGAACCTTCCTAAGAAGATGCAGGAAGCTCACGACAAAAAGAAGTATGATGAAATGTATGAGTTCATGCATCACGTATTCCCTAATGACGACTTCAAGGTTGGAGACTTAGGAACTAACGGAAAAGCCTTTGCATCTGTTTACCAGACAGTAGTTGAAAAGAAAATTGTTAGCTACTCTGGATATGATGAGATGCCATACTTCTGTTTACGCTGGAGTCGTTGGGGTACAGATGACCAAGCCTATGGTTGTTCCCCAGCATTTGAAACTCTGGTAGAAGCTCGCCAGCTCAATTTCGTCACCCAGTATCAGGATGCACTAGCCGAGTTAAAAGCCTTCCCTCGTCTCTTATATCCAGACAACCTTGACGGCAACATCCAACTAGCCGCAGGTGGTGTGACAACTTACAAGGCCGATCAACCCGAAGCTGTACCACGTGAATGGTTAACGCAGGGTGATTACCAAAACACCAAGGAAATGTTAGATGACAAGCGTGCTGCGTTAAACAAAGCATTCTTCGTAGACATCTTTAACGCACTTGGAAATCTTGAGGATAAGCGTATGACCGCCACTGAGGTGAGCCAGCGCATTGGTGAGAAGCTCGATCAGTTCACAGGAACATTCGATCAATATCGCACCGACCTTATCAACCCACTTGTACTACGCTGTATTGGTATTGCGTACAGAGCTGGTAAGTTGGGCAAAGCACCGCAAGCACTCTTAGTACGTCCTAACAACGATCCTAAAGAACCATTACAACTTGCTTCACCAAAGATTAACATCAAGAGCCGTGTAACGCTTGCGATGAATGAAGTGAAGAACGTGGGCACAGAAAAGACGCTAACCTTGCTTCAACCTCTTGCTCAGATGCGTCCAGACATCATGGACAACTTTAACTTCGATAATCTCGTACGTATGACAGGCCGTAACTTCGGTATGCCTGAAGGTTCATTCCGTTCAATGAAGGAAGTAATCGACCTACGTAATCAACGCGCTCAGATGATCGCAAAAGAAAACGCTCTCAAGAATGCAGAGACTGCTGCTACCGCTGCTGGCAAACTCGGCAAAGCTCCACAACAACTTCAAGACGCAGCATCAAATCAACTTCAATCAGCACAAGGATAATTCATGGCTACTCCATCTACATTAAGAAATCAGTGGTCGGTAACTAGCACTACCGCTATATCGAACACTACGGCTGTTACAATCGCAGCAGCTTCCCAACAAACAAACCTCGTAGGTAATGTTACTAACAATAAGAACTTCTTAACAGATCTCTATTTTATTAACACAAGTTCTACGCCAACAGTTGTACAGATTATTGACGCTGGATCATCCGCAGTGCTTATGAACTTATACGCACCAGCAAGCTCCACATCACCTACAGTAATCAATCTTACAACACCCGTAGTTGGTACACCTAACTCTGCATTACAAATTAAAGCAGTGACTACAGGCGCAAACATCTACTGGGCAGCATCAGGTTTCATAGCAACAGCTAACGCATAATAACATGGCTCTCGATCCAACCGAGGTCGCCATCACTCAGTCCAGACGTTTAGAACTAGCCTACTTAAAGGTGTTTGGCGGTCTGGACACGAGGGATGCAGATCAACGTCTTGTTTGGCAAGACTTAGAAAAACATTGCAAGGTGAATGCCCTGTCTGCGGAAGCACGTACAGACGGAGAGATAGCTCACCTTAAGACATACTTTAATGAGGGTAGGCGTTCTGTATACCTCCATATCAGGGGTCAAATACTGAAGGCAGGTATAGAACCGCGCCCTCTCAAAATTCGTAAAACAAAATAATCCAACATGGCTACTCCAAACATAGTATTAGACATCAACGACAAGCATGAGCTTGTTCGCGTACACGGCATCAATGGCGGTCGTAAAACCGTATTAGCCCGTTTAGATCCACCAGGTAACTACACAACGATTTATTGGAAGGACGCAGAAATGCGTGATAGCTACCATAAGTCAGTAGAAGCCTACCTAACCAACGAGAAGGTAAACATTACGACAGTATTGATGGAAGGTCAGAAGCCAGACGTTATTAGTCCTAAAGCACCACCTCCACCAGAAATGCACCCATTACAAGGCGATCTAACACCAGCCTATGTTGAATGGATGTTGAAGTGGGCTCCTATCAAATTCCAAAACGTACTTGGCGTTAAACTCAAGAAGCTCAAGGAAAGCGAAGAAGCACCAAAAGATCCGCGTGATATGTGGGTACGTGCAGATGTCATTCGTACAGATAGCCGTCCAAGACCTGGTACAAATGGTGGAGAGTATATGTCCACACGTTTCAAAGCCCGTGATCAAATCATTGCCCGCCGTTCCTCGCATCTCACCTTTACAGAAAAGGAAATCCTAAAAGAACAAAGAGATAGTAATGGCGATTTAGTACAAGTAACCGTTGAGCCTTACGAAGATCGTTATTCCCCAGAACTCATTGATAAGATGGAGAAGAAGGGTGATATTGAAGTCGTATGGCGCAGACACGCTGCTGCATCTGCTGGTAGCTCATTCTAATGTTTAAGATAGTTAAAATAACTAAAGTACCAATCGGTCAACCCACTCCAACAAATGTCAGAAGTAGCAACAGCACCCAGCCCAACACCAGCACCAACATCAGCCCAGCCAAGCCCATCGGCAGCAAGTCCAAGTAGTTTGGATCCTAACTATTCCACGTTCTCAGCAACGGAGGTAAAGACGGATGTAGCTACAACGGCAGTTACCGAGAATAAGCCTGATAGCTGGATTACATCATGGTTTAAACAAGACGGCTCGTTAGACCATACAGCCTTTGATAAAGCACCCGATGATATACGCCAGATGCGCAAGGATCTTGAGCGTTATAAAAACGGAGAGGAATTTGTTAAGAGCTATAAAGGGTTAAAGGAACTAGCATCCAAAAAGGGTATCATTGAGCCATTACCAAAGGATGCTACGCCAGAGATGAAGGCGGAGTATAACGCTATACTACGTCGTGTTAATGGCGCTCCTGAGAAGCCAGAAGGCTATAACCTAACTAAGCCACAAGACCTACCAGATAACCTCTGGGATCAAAACTATGCTAATAGCATGGCTAAGGTGGCACATGAAATGGGATTGTCTCCTGAGGCTATGCAAAAGCTCGCACAGGCTGAAATTCAGCACACTAAGGCCATTATTGAGCAGAACCAGAAGATGGAACAAGAATGGTTCCAGAAGCAGGACGGATTGATTAGGGAAGTCGCTTCCAAAGAAGGCTTGGACTATGGTAAGGCTAAAGACCTTGCTGAGCGTGCAGGCGCTAGATTTGGTTTGGATCCTAACAACCCCGCTTTCAAGAACGCTTCTGTGTTTGCGGCTATGATGCGTATCGGTAAGGCTATGAGCGAGGACAGCATGATAAAGGGCGAAAGCGCCAAGAATATGTCTCTCTCAGCAGACCAGATGACCCCTGAGCAGGCAAATGCCGCAGCTAGGGAGATTAGCACCAATAAGGAAAACCCTGACTACAAAGCCTATTGGGACAAAAACCACAAGAACCATGATGAAGTGGTACAACGTGTTAATAGACTATGGGTTAAAGCTGCGTCTAACAGACCACAGAGAGGAGCACGCTAATGCCTAACCACGAAGATCTTTACAGAGAGTTGCAAGAGCAAGAGGCTTACGACGACGAGATTTACAACCAGCAATATGGCAAAAAGGAAATCAAGAAGTTTAAAGAAGGCCAAATTGACAGTAAAGCCGCAGCAAAGCGCTACAACGAAGAAATCCTGCCAGTCATCCAAGCCCGCAGAAGGGTGGCTCAAGGATTACCTCCAACTAATAACCCAATTACGAACCTTATCCTTAAAGTTAAAAAACAAGACAGAATAACAGAACTATCTGAAACAGAGATAGTTACACCTACAACAGAGTTCATTCAAGTACCAAAGAAATAACATGCGAACCGTCACTCCAACTGGCGTTAAAGTATTAGTGTTAAAAGACAAAATCAAGGAATACAAACTAGATGGTATCATCGTGCCTGAGCAGGCCGAGCGTACGGCTAGGTTTAGACCTCATGTCAAAGCTACAGTCCTAGGACGTGGCCCTAAGTGCAACTGGGTCAACATAGGAGACAGGGTATACGTGAATAATGTGGCAGGTGATGACTGGGAGTTTGATGGAGAACTAGTTACAATGATGCGTGAAAAAGACATTATTGGGCTAACCGAAGAATAATCCCTTGACAGATTTGGGGTCTAACTCTTGCAATAGGGTTAGATCCACACAAAGGACACTCTAGCTTAGCTAGACCCAGCGGTCGATCGGATACCAGCTCCGAGAACCAGACCGCTTTAAGTGATACTCTGGGGGTAGGGCAAACAACGACAGAGACTTCAACTTAATTATTTTTTACTAACATGGCATCAGGAGTTATTACACTACCGCCACATTACGAGCCAGCTTTCGATACAGTCTGGCACGAAATCATGGCACAACAAATCGACCACCGTTTAGCTGGTATGTACGTATCAGACACAGTGGCTGGTAATCAGAAACGCTACGATCAAATGGGATCACAGTCCTATGCAATGAGCCAAAAGACAGCTCGTGCAGCAGTGACAGAACCATCTGATGTACCTACAGCAATCCGTTGGGTAATCCCAACCGCTTATCAAAAAGCTACATGGATTGACGAGGATGACTCAGTTCTCCTTGGTTCACTACCTGATCCTCAGAACATTATTGCAATGAATCACGCTATCGCAGTAAATCGTTTAAAGGATCAATTATTAATCAATGCTGCTCTTGGTGTTAACTACACAGGCGCACAAGCAACTACTGCAACTTCCTTACCTTCTGCTCAGCAGATCGGTGTACAGTTCCCAGGAAGCACAAACACGGGCATGACGCTCGCTAAGCTCCTTGAAGCAGTATACGTATTAGACTCAAACGACGTTCCAGAAAACGATCGCGTTTTAGTTTATGCAGCAAAGCAACTATATGATCTATTGTTAAACGTAGACCAAGTTGACTCCGTACTTTACAATGACGTTCGTGCTTTAATGAAAGGCCGTCTTGATGAGTTCGCAGGCTTCCGCTTTGTACGTACTCAATTATTACCAACCGCTGGTACACCTTCAATTCGTAGCTGTATCGCTTACCAAAAGAAGTTCCTTCTCCTTGGTGAAACAAAAGGTCAAGCAACTAAGATTGATATCTTACCTCAGCAATCACATGCAATCCAAGTTCGTACCACATACTTTGCTGGTGCAACTCGTATGGAAGAAGCTGGCGTAGTTCTCATCAGTTGCGATGAAACACAATAATATAACCATCAACTAAAGGAAACAAACTAACATGGCTACATATTATTCTTCAATCGCTACAGAACAGCAACCATTCCTGAACTTCCCAGGCGGCGGTCCAGTCTCCAACGGAACAGGTTCTGGATTCAATGATCCAGCACTTGAAATCGGTTCAGTAAAAGAAGTCATTGCTTATTACACAATGACAGGTTCCGAAGCACAGGGTGATAAGATTAACATCTACTTGGCACAACCAGGCACGATGATTGATCCTGCATACAGCTCTGTTGTAGGAACTGGTATCGCTGGAACAGCAACACTTAACGTAGGTGATGATGACGCAACTGGTAACTACATTTATGGTAGCACAGCAGTCGTCGCATCAGCTACTCGCTATGCAACTGGCTTAAACGTCGCTGCCGCTTCAACAAGTCCAGTAGGATTTGCAAGTGGCGTTTCATTAACCATCCCATATCAAATCGGTGCATTAGCAGTTGAGCCAACAGGTTCATCCGCTGGTACTGGTATTTCTGGTGCATGGGTATATGCAACATTTGCTACATTAGTTACACCAGTAGCTAATCAAACATTAGTATTCCGCTTAAAGGTTGTTAAACCTTAATTCGGTAGATTAAGTATATGGGCTATCATCCGCGAGTTGGACGCTGGTGGTAGCCCTAACTTTTTTATAACATGCAACAACTCTCACAGACAGACATCTGTAACTTAGCCTTAATGCAATTAGGGCAACGTAAGATACAGTCGATTAATAATCAGACAGACGCTAACGCTATAGCTTGTAATGTTGCATGGAACGAGGCGTTTGGTTCCGTAGCTCGTGAAGCTCCATGGAACTGTTTAAAGACTGCGGCAAGCCTGCCACCCGTCCTAATACCCAACAACGTCAATCTACAGGACACGGGCGTACCTTCCACAGCAACGATTTGGACACCAGGCACATCCTATGCGGTGAACGTCTATGTGACGTACGCAAGCTATCTCTATCAGTGCTTAATAGCCAACGTAGCATCAAACAACTTTGCTGCTGACTTAACAAAGGGCTATTGGTTTCAAACGAATTACTTTTCACCTAATTACTTAGGCGCTCCTTGGTCGGGCGGAATGGGAACAGAATGGTCAAATGCCTTCCAGCTCCCAGCAGACTTTATTACCCTCATAGAACTCAATAACAACAATCTATGGGGTGGTGGTGCAACGGCATGGGGTACAGCAGGCAGTCAAGGTGCTAGCCACGAGATATTCCAAGACAAGCTGCTCACCAACCAGCAATATGCCATTATTAAGTATGTTCAGTTTCAGCCTGATACTACTAAGTATGACAGTCTTTTCACAGACGCATTAGTCTTAAAGCTGGCTGCTATGATAGCAACCGATCTGCGTAAAGACGATGCTACTCTTTCATTACGTTTAAAACAGGAATACAAACAGGTGTTGTCTGAAGCCCGCACCAAAAATGCTGGTGAAGATAAGTTACGTCGTTACAACATCGTAAGCGAATCCCGCTTCATCAGAAGTCGTTGGAGAAGCACTAACGGATAATGCCACATACACTTAATACACTCGCAGCGTTCTCAGCGGGCGAATGGTCGCCTACGCTAGATAGTCGTGTTGACTTACCAGGATATAGGAAAGCCTGCCGTAAGTTACGCAACATGATTCCTATGAAGCAAGGTGGGGCTACAAGACGTCCTGGCTTGCAATACTTAGGAAATGGCGGACAGAACAGACTGGGCAACAAAGCAGTGAGTAGGCTTGAGGCATTTCAATATGCTCCTGGTACAACATTCCAACTTGAGTTCTGCGACTACGGCGTAAGATTCTGGAATGATAATGGTCAGGTGCAAGTAGACCCATCTGTGGTTGTTAATTGGACTTTGCCTTCCGTAAGTGATGGTAGCTTTGTTATAAGCCAGTATTACAAGATATTGGTAGTAGGCACAACAAATTGGGCTGCTATTGGCGTTACAGGAACTCCCGCAGTTGGTACACTATTCACGGCAACTGGCTCTGGTGGCAGCGGTACAGGAAGCGCTGGGGCAGTGAGTGCTTATCCAGCAGGACAGTTTCTTAAGTCGTCAATTAATAGTCTGACGTATTACAACACGGTTGCGGGATACGCTCCTAATGACCCTTCTGTTGATACTACGAGGTTTATTCAGCAGACGGCATACGAAGTACCTAGTCCCTATTCTGCGACTGGTACAACAAGTCTTTCAGGCACTGTAACCACATTCACAGCACCCAACTACTGGAACTGCGATATATTCCAATTACAGTTTAAGCAGATTAACGATGTTGTTTACATAGTACATCCCAACTTCCCAGTTTGGAAACTGACACGTTATGCTAACAACAACTGGGTAATGCAGCAGGTTCAGTTTCTCACGCCAGCAATGTTGGATGAGAACGCAACAGACCTTACAATTAGCGCATCTTCCGTAAGCTCCGTATCTGGCCCTGTTGAGTTGCAGGTAAGAGCTAATGACTTTTGGACTGCACACACAGTTTACGTTCCTGGTAATTCCGTATACGCAACGCCTACAGGATCAAGTTTCCCTTATATCTACGTATGTTTGGTAGCTAACACATCTACTGTTAGTTTTGATGCAGACTTAGCTGCTGGATGGTGGAGAGTACAACAAACGTTTTTACCAGCACATGTCGGTAGTTATTGGCAGATGGCGTACAATAGACCAGTATCCAACATTGAGTTTGATGCTGCTGGCAGTAGTGGCAGTTATACCTTTAGTGGCGGATCTTGGTTAGGCGATAGTACGTTATACTTAGTTGGTACATGGGAAGTGCAAACGTATGGTGCGTGGAATGGCAATGTAGTCATTTCCGTATCTTACGACAACGGCGTTACGTTCCAGCGTGTAACAACGCTTACAAGTAGGGCAGACGCCAATTATTCCATTTCTGGTAAAGAGCTTACTGGCGGTATATACACATTCACAGTGGAAGGTAATACAACGGCTATAGCCAGCAGTACACCTCCTAGAATTGTTCTGACGGCAGACAACCAATTTATCTATGGCTTAGTACAGATTAGCTCCGTAACCGATATTAACACGGCACACGGCTATGTTATAGGCTTAGACCTCTATTACCCAGTAAAGCTACAAGCAGCTTGGAATAATGGTACAACTTATGCCGTAGGTGATATAGTAAGTTATAGTGGTACTAATTACACATGTACCCTACCCAACTTAAACAAGCAGCCTGATACCAATCCCGTACAATGGACTGCTAACCTTCCTATTACGCAATTCTGGTCAGAAGGCGCATGGTCTAATGTACGTGGCTATCCGCAAGCAGTGACCATCTATCAAGAGCGTGCATGGTACGGCGGTACATACTATCAGCCACAACGTATTTGGGGTACGCAAACAAACGACATTGAGAACTTTGCCATAGTAGACCAATCACAAGCTACGTATGGACTAGCATTTGATTTGAATGCCCCAGGTCGTGGTCCTATTAACTGGATGACGGCACAGACTGATTTGATGGTTGGTCTTTCCGCAGCAGAATGGATTGTAAGCTCAGGTCAGCCTAATACGGCTATTAGTCCTACGTCTATTACGGCACTAGAACATTCTGCCAATGGATCTACGGAATACCTACAAGGCCAGATTATTGGTAATGCAGCCTTTTACGTTCAAAGACGCGGAACCAATTTTGAGCAGATGCTATTCTCGGTATTTACCAATAAGTATATGTCTCAGGATGTACTGACATATTCTCAGCACCTCACAAATTCGGGCATCCAACAATTCGACTATCAGCAAGAGTTTGAAAATCAATCTATCCTCTGGGCTGTATGCGGAGATGGCAGTTTGATAGGTATGACTTATAGCTTGGAGCAGGAAATCTTTGCATGGGCTAAGCATACGACAGGCGAGGATAATGGTGATAAGATACTTTCTGTGTCAGTAATATACGGAGCTAATGGGCAAGATGACGAGGTTTGGGTAACAGTCTTACGTAACCCAGCAACGGCTCTTGGATGCACAATAGAGCGTATCTACCCCATTTCGTGGCAGACTTATAACGTTGGTCAGCCAGCTCTGTCTCAAGCCTGCTATGTGGATTGCGCTACGTCCTACACCCCTTCTACAGGCGCATCTAATACGCTTACAGGACTACCAGCATCGTTGTATAACAGACCTATTGTAGCGGCGCTTATACCAGCTTCAGGCACGGGTATGATTAGCTTTAGAAACCTAGTATGCAGTAATACGGGTACTGTCACTCTACCTAACTACGTGCCTGTTACGGGAGACGTAATTTGGGTAGGACTGCCAATTAATTGGTATCTACAACCTATGAGGCTCGATGTTGACCAGAGGGCTGGTGAGGTGGTTGGGTTAACCCGTGCTTTAAGCAAGCTATATGTACGTGTGGTCAACTCCATTGGTGGACAATGGTCTACGCCACAAGGAGACGTTGTAGACATACAAGCCTATCCTATTACGGAGAACTCTGGGTTTCCTCCGCCATTTGTGCCTAATAAGCCATTAGACCTAGAATTAGACGTAGGTGGGCTTACGCAATATGAGCTGGATGCTACATTCACTTTACAGGGCTATGACCCGCTCCCAATGACCGTTCTTGGCGTAACCATTAAGCAGGATATAGGAGGTAGTCCATGAACCTAAGGCTTATAGACCGCGAGAAAGATTACCCAGAACTGTCCTCTTGGTGGACAAAACGTGGCCTAACTCCCGTACCATTAGCCTGTTTGCCATCCCTAGGGGTGATAGTGGAACATGGCGTGGGTATAGCAGCTGGATGGTGTTACGTTGACCAAGGCGGTAGAATTGCCGTTATAGACTTTATAACTACCAACCCTAGCGTTGCTATGGGTAGGACGACAAATGACGCTATAAGCCATATAATAGGCTTCTTTGAGGCCAATGCTAAGGACGAGCAGATCCCTTGCATATTGTCATTTGTGGCTAAGGATACGGGTTTACATCGCTTTATGGTCAGAAACGGGTTTACTGATAACGTAAGTAGCCCTCATATATTACTTTCAAAATCCTTATAGTCATGGCTTTACCCGCAATACCACTAGCAATAGCAGCTACAGCACAAGCCGTAAGTTCGGGCGTACAAGCATTTGAAGCTAGTAAAAGCGCTTCTTATGCCGCCAAGGTGGCTGATTATAACGCCAAAGTAGAAATAGCCAATGCTCAACAGCAGGCTATGAATGCACAGGCTAACATTCAAAAAGAACGTATAGCGGACGAATCCTACCTATCTACTCAAAGGGCTGGATATGCGGCATCAGGCATACTTTCAGATAGTGGCAGTCCGTTAATGGTGCAAGCAACCACGGCAGCCAGAATGGAAGCTAATATTCAACAGCAATGGATGACAGCTCAACAACAAGAAGCTGCTGGATACGCACAAGCACAAGCTGATGTTATGCAAGGCAAGCAACAAGCCAAAGCGTACCATCTCCAAGAAATGGCTGATATATTTAAAGGTGTTGGAAGTATAGCACTAGCATTTGCTGGCGGCGCATCAGGAGGCAGTTTGGCTAGCGAACAAGCAACAGGTGATTTGGCTGGTAATAGCTTCACGCCAACCATGAGCAGACTTATAACAACTATTAACTAATGGCTAACATACCTACAATTCCAGGCACACAAGCGGTACAGTCGCCAAGATTGGGAGTTAATATTAGCCCTCAAGCTGGCTTAGAAGCTATGGGTGCTGCGTCAGATGCTGTTCAAACGGCAGCTAGTGTCATATCTGCATACGAAGAAAAGAAGCAGAAGTTAATAGATGTTAACGCACAAAATACAGCAGCATTAACTCTTAGATCAGCGGCAGACAATTTTAGGCATCAAATAGCTTCAGGTAAGTATTCATACGATGAAATAGTACCGCAATGGCAAGAGACGTTAGGTAATGTATCGGCGCAAATAAACGATCAGTTAAAAAACGCATCTCCAGAAGCACAGCAAACTATCAATTACCATACAAGGATGGCTGGGTTAGAAGCATCAGCAGAGTTTCAATCAGCATCAGATAGTATGATGTTGAATAATACTATTGCTACAGCAGAGGCTACTAAACAAATGGTAGAAAAATCTGGTGACCCCAAAAACTTTCCAATAGGAGAAGCTGCTTTTAAACAATTAGTAAATTTAAAAGCTATTCCACAAGCAAAAATGGATTTAGCTATGATGGAAATGAAGCAAAACGTAAGTCGCAGTCAGGTGCAAAATGGATTAAATAGCGATGATCCTTTAACAGTTGTGAAAGCGTACGACGATTTTAACGAAAACAAAATTGGTACAGACGTTCCACAATACGAACGTACAAGAATATTAACCGATTTCAGAGGTAAGATTAAATCTAATCAAGTTACACAATACAGAACACTTCAAGAAAACAGTATTAATAAAGGAATATCTTACGATAAGGATTACGTTAAGGGTCTTGAAGAAAAAAGACTATTAGCGCCAAGAGCTGGTTCTGATTATCTTAAATGGCAAAATAGTCAGGTTGATCCTGATATGGAAGCTGCTACAGTAAAGACTTTAAAGGATAAAGCATATTCTATTGTTAATAATTCAGGATTAAACGATAGACAAAAAGAAGATGCTATAACTGATCTTAAAGCCACTTCAGAATATCGTTCTTTACATGCTCCTTTTGTATCAGATTTCAATAAAATATTTACTGATATTAAATCTGCTAAAGTAAAAACAGAAGCAAAAGCTCATCAGTATTTAGACAGTTATTTAAAAACAAGACAACTTGGTGATCTAGATACAGATACTAAACAACCAACTCCAGATACTATAAAAAGGTTTCAGAATATATTTGATCTATTTCAGTCTGATTACGCAAAACATCCAGAATGGACTTACGATGACATTACTAAAGAATTAGATGGTTTAGTAAAAAAATCTAAAACAGGTAGACAAGCAACAGATTTAACAAGCGCAATCACTGGACAAGTTCAAGACTAATGGACAACGAACAACAAAGTCCTGCCCAAGAACCAACTCAACAACCAGAGACTGCTGAGTCCTACCTTTGGCATACTCCTAGTTTTAGTGATACTACTCTTTCGCAAAAACAGAAAGAAGTTAATAGCACTGCATTCCTTCCGTATTTCAAAGGCAAAGAAGGTTTAGATAAGTTATATAAAAAGAAGCCAGATTTAGACCCTGATACAGTTAAAGATACTTTATCAATTTCTTACCTTAGTGCTGCTTTAAAGAAAAACCACGATGAGGTAGCACAACACCTTTCGTATTATCAAAGCGCTTATGCTAAGTCTATGGGATTTGGCGACGACGTAGAAGGTGATAAGTTCTTTGATGCAATGGGTGGTTTTGCCAAGAAGTACGAAGATCACTCCAATCTGGTTGCTGGTATCTATAACGACATATACACGGGATACCTCACTGGTAGCAAAGAAGGCTCAAGGCAGGCTTATCAAAAGAACAGAGATAGATACAAAACCATGCCTGGGTACGATCCTAAGCATGATGACTTTTTACAAGCAACGGCAGATTCAGCCATAAGCTACATAGACAATCGTGGGCATTTACTCACGGGTTCTGTAGACATATTAAGCAAATACTTAGAAGCAGCTAGAGCTAAGAACGAGCAAGGTGCTAGCGTCGTTGGTGAAACACTTGGCGGCCTACCAATACAAGACAGATCTGGAATACAGACTTACAGAGATCAGGCTATACAAGCATTAACAGACCTATCACCAGAAGATAGGGAGATAGCTACTGCATTAGCTTCACAGAAAGCTGGCAAGGTAACTCTCAAAGAAAGACCTTTTGGATTAGGACTTGGTGAAGAATTTAGCCGTGGTGTTGGCGACATAGCATCAGGACTTATTGGATCAACAGCTGGCGTATTACCAAATCAGACTCAGAACAACTTTGATATACAACGCCATTTAGACAATTTAGTTAACGGCACTATAGACCCAGTAGAAGGTGGTAATGTAGTAAGTAAGTTCATGCTATCTACAGCCAATCAGTTACCAGTAATAGTAGCATCATTTAGTGGCCCTGGACTTGGTGTTTTAGCAACAAGTAATTACGGCAATGCTAGAAGCGAATTAAGAGACCAAGGTATAACAGGACCAGAATCTATTGGCATTGCTGCTACTACGTCGTTAATACAAACTGGTTCTCAATACTACATAGGTAAACTATTTGGTAATTTAGCACCTTCAGCAGAAAGCACATTTGCATCGCTAAGCAAGCTAGGAGCCCGTGATCTATCAGTAGCTCTGGCAAAACAAACAGCTATACGTGGTGCTGAGTTTGGCGGCATAACAGCAGGACAGTTGGTAGCTAAGCCATTTTCTCAGCAAGTTATGGCGATGATAGACCATGCTTTACCTGAGGATTACAGAACCAATTTAAAGAGCCCAGATTGGCAACAAGAGTTCACTAAGCCATTAATAGAATCAGGACCTAATACAGCTATAGGATTAGGCGCATACATGATTGTAGGCTTAGGTATAGGCAAGATACATTCGTCTTATGCTAAAGTGCTGATGACAGACGAAGTTAGCATGAAAGCTCTTGGTATACCCAATGATAAGATTGAGCAGATAAGAGAAACTCCTAATACAAATGCTAAACAAGAAATATTCAAAGAAGCATTTCAAGGTCCTAAGCAGTTTGACGAAGGTCAGAATACCGCAGTACACGAGCTAAACCAAAGAAACGGAGGTACAGCTCCTTTTAAGAATGCAGTTGTACGTATAGGTGATGGTAGGTCTTTCCGTGGCGCAATGCACGATGATGCCTACTCGTCCATGAATTTCCACATTGGTGATTTGGTTGGCGAGAGTGTACGTTACGCAGGATATGAGGGTATACTCTATCGTGATGAAGAAGGTAACTTTACTGTAAGACCATCTGATCCTAATCAATCTCCAGTACAGGTAGAAGGTTCTGGTAAGACTTATTCAACCCCAGCAAACGAGGTTGGTGTAATACCCACTGAGTTCTCAGGTAAAAACAAACTAATACTCCAAGGCAAAGGTTATCGTGTAAGAGAAGGCTTTGAGGATGAGGAAGGAAACTTTTACAGCAGGGAGGATGCAATGAAGCATGCCCGTAAATACGGTCTATTAAACGGACCTTGGGCAGACGATACAGAGCTTCACAGTCACATGCTTACACAGTCATTAGGGCAGCCTGATGATTTAAAGGTGGTTAAAACTGGGGATGATAGTTACGCGGTACAAACACAAGCTGGTGTACCAATAGCTAATACGAGTACGCCAGAAATGGCTAAGCACATTGAAGAAAAGATAAAAGCTAAAGATCAAGAAAACATTACTAAACAAGTTGGTAATGCAGTAGAACGTGAAAGCATGCCTAAAGAAGCTGCTCGTCCTATGTCGTTGTCTGAACGTGCTGCTGAAGCTCAAAAGCGTTTGGCTAAGAAGGGTGGTATAGCTAGATCATTTGCAGGAGGTTTTGATAAAGAAAGTATTGAAGATGCGGCAATAGTTACTGCTGATCTATTACACTCTGGCGCAATCAAAGCTGGCGACGTATCAGCTAAATTACTTGATATGTTTGGTGAGGCTGCTGCTCCTTATGCAGATCAAATTGAAACATTGGCTAAGGCTTATGCTGCATCAGAATCTCAACAACTGTTAAAGACTGCTACACAACAAGCTCAGCAATCACCTGAGGTTGGAAGATTCAAAGGTTTATGGAATACGTTAAAACAAAACGTAAGTGATGTAACAGAATTTAGACACGAGGTATCGAATAGAGAATTGCCTAAAATGTCCAAAGTAGCACCAGAGATTAGTGATGCTGCTGTAGACCATGCTAACTCTCCTACCTCAAGACAGATACTACCACTTGCGGCACAATATACCGTACTAGGAGATCAGTTTGATAATCCAGAATTTAACGAAAGACTTGGTTCTTTTGGCGTAGAAGATATGCAAAGAGGACTTAAACAACATTACGTTGATGAGGCTGCCAAGCTAGATGAAAGAATTGCTAACGCTAAAGACGCCGAAGAAAGACGTGCTTTAAAACGTGAGCAACAAGGTTTATTAGAAGATGCTAATAATGTAACCACATTCATGTCTGATGAAGAATATGAAAGTGAGTCTAAAGACCCTGAGATTCTATTAGCCATTTCTAAGCATAAAGAATCAGTACAAGAACCCGCAGAAGAAATGCACAGGTCTCTTGGTGGCAAGATGGGCATATCAGGATTAAAGACTGGTGTGTTCTTCAACATGAAAGCCATTTTTGGAGATGAGACAGACAAGGTGTTAATGTCTGGTGGTGCTAAAGCTGGATCTGTTACTGGCTCTATGAAGCGTGGTAGCGTATTTAGTAAAGAAAGAACTGGTACTGCTAAAGAGTATTTAACTGATTACAAAACAATCAGCCAAAGAATGTTATCCAGCAATTATGAGTCATACACTAGAAACAAGTTGTATGATGCTATAGTTGATAAAGGTGCTGGAGTTGTAAGCAAGACAAGCCCTGGCGAAGGTTATACAGCATTACCAGTGCAGGGATACCCACGAGCAGAGACGTTATGGGTTAAGAACGAAATATACCCAGAGTTACGTAAAGTACTTAACTTAGATCCTAAATTACAGATTTCTGGATTGAGTGCATTAGCTGCAAAGATAAATAAAGCTACTTTAGTTAGCGGTGTTGAAGGTATTTATCATACAGCCAACTTAATTAAGAACGTTGCACAGACAGTACAAGGCAGAAGTTTGTTAGGTGATTTAGCTGCCAAGAATCCAACGATTAGAATACCTACGGCTATTGCTAAAATATTTAATAAGACCAGACAATTAATGGATAAGGATCCAGAGCTTTATGATTCTATTTATCAAGTAAGTAAGTCTTACGGAGTCAGAGGTAATCCATTTGTAGATGAGCAATTAAATCCTACTAACCCTAACAAGTGGGAAACATCTAGAACTGGTAAGCTAATTAACACATTGGATTTAGCAGGCAGACTTGTAATCAACGACATGTACGAGGATGCAGTTAAACAGGGTATAGTAGCGGAAGATACGCCAGCCAATCGTAGGGAATGGTTACGCAAAGCTGGTAATTATAACGAACGTCTACAAAGCAATCTGCAAAGAATGGTAAAGCAGACAGGTATTTCTCCATTCGTAACTGCTGGTGTTAACAAATTACAAAATGGTATAGATCAGATGCTGCTTCTTTCTCCGCGCATGAAAGGATTAAGCGATGCTGGCAGAAGAAGAATGATAGCAAGCAAAGTTGCTAATGCAGCTTTTTGGTACGTATCAGCACCAATAGCTTTAAACATGTTATTATGGAAGGATGCGTTCCCTAATGGCGTTCCTGCTGGTGCGGTGAAAATTGGCGTAGATAAGCAAGGTAGACCTACTTACATAGACCCACTGCAATGGACTGGTATGCGTACAGGAATGCGAGCAACAGGCATGGAAGCAATGATAGATGGCATGAGAAAAGGTCAGTCGTTTAGTACGGTAAGTACGCACATAGCTCGTGATATGGCTGGTGAGATAATACGTCCATTTGCTGGAGTTCCCGCAGACGTAGCATCATTAGCTTTAACAGGACATACTACCTATTCGCTAATTAACGGAAGGGCTCCTGAAACAGGTAGACCTGGTACTAGCTTTGGTAACCTATTATACGGCTTTACAGGTGTTAACCCATTGGCAGCTTCGGCAGGCAAAGGATTTATGGAAGAACCAACAGCTGCTAGCATGGCAAGTAAGATTGGATCTGGCGTATTAAAAGCCGCAGAAGATATTGGCAGTGCAGTTACTGGCGTAAAGAAAGGCGAGGCTGATACCCCTATTACCCGCACGTTTGAAAAGGCACAACAGTTTAAAGAACAACAAGGCATAGCTAAGACTGGTGAACAATTTGCGCCATCAGAGTTTAGCAATCTTAAGAAGTATATATCTCAAAAAGATGACTCTAGAGCTATAGCTGAAATTAAATCATTGGTTGAGAACGAACGCGGAAAGAACAGAGAGGTTAAATTCCAGAAAATAGAAGAAGCTATTAGACGTTCTTACTTAAAGAACTTTACTGGTAGTAGTGCTGATGAAGCCAACTTTGTTAAAACATTAACTCCTAAAGAAAAAGTTGATTACCAAAAGGCTATGGAAATGAAACTAAAAGATTATGAGAAAGCTATTTCTTTGGTAAAGAGAGCTAAATCCCGTAATATAGAAACATCCTTAAAATGAGTAGTCCATTCCCAGATGAAATAGAGTACGATATGAATATGGCTGAGACAGGCCGTAGTGGATGCCTCATACCTGAGATAGAAGATGACTGCTCAGGCGACAAAGATTGGGAGGACGACAATGAGTGAAGTAAGCGATAAGATTGCCTTAGTATGCTGTAACCCCTTGTTTTGTTCCTTAGCCGAAAGATTTGGGCGAGACTTCAAGAAGGTTTACTTACACATCCCTTATGCAGGATCTTTTCCCACCATGAACTCTGGGCTAATAGGCACAGGGCTTAAGAACGTGGAGTTGGTTGATGATGTCTTTGGACCCCACTTTGATAAGGTGGACATCTTCATATTTCCCGACCTTGGTACGGCAGCCTTGCAGATACACCTAGAGAAGCTAGGAAAGCGTGTTTGGGGGCCACGGAATGCTGAGGAGCTAGAACAGTACAGAGAGCTATGTAAAAAGCTCATGGAGGAGCGAGGGCTACCTGTACAGCCTTGGAAAGTGGTAAAGGGCGTAACGGCCTTAGAAACGCATCTAAAGGCCCATCCACGGCAGCATGTAAAGATTGATAAGTGGCGCGGGGTAACAGAAACCTTCTTCAGCCCTGAATGGGACGTTGTAGAACCCAAGGTGCATGCCATAGCTAATGACATAGGCGGCTTCAAAGAGGAGCTTGAGTTCATTGTTGAGGACGACCTCCCAGACCGCGTAGAGGTGGGTATAGATACCTATTGCATAGACGGCATGTATCCCGACGCTACCCTATTTGGCATAGAGGCCAAGGACATGGGCTATGTAGGACAGATGGTTAAATGGGATGATATACCTGAGCCCTTAAGAAGATGGAATGAAACCTTTGCTCCTTTGTTTGCCCAATATGGATGCCGTGCGTCAGTCTCAAACGAAGTACGTATAGGCAAGGACTTAAAGCCTTACATGGTGGATGCGACGATACGTGCCCCTTCCCCGCCATCAGAACTATGGCAAGAGCTATTCACCAACCTATCTGAGATTGTCTGGTATGGATCAGAGGGGATCCTTGTAGAGCCTAAGCCTGCGGGCAAATGGGGCGTAGAGGTCTTGATTAAGTCCCAATGGGCTAAGGACAACTGGCAAGCCGTTGACTACCCAGAGAAGTATGCCAACCAGATAAAGCTCTATAATTGCGTAGTCATTGATGGTAAACGCTTTGTAGTAACCCAGCATGAGGACATGATAGAGATAGGAGCCGTGGTAGGCTGGGGAAACACCCTAGAAGAAGCCGTAGAACATGCTAGGGAGGCGGGAGAATCCATCAAGGGCTATGGTATCAAATTTAACATGGGTCCAATCGACACCGTGAACAAGGCTATCGAGGAGTTGGTTGAAATTGGTATTTCGCCCTTCAAGATGGACAAAGAAGAAAAACAATCTAAACCAGACTAACGATGAGCGTAACAAGTCAAACAGCTACCCAAACAACGGCTTACGTCAATACAGCCACCCCTATCCCTATAGGCTTTCCGTTTAACTATACCAATGGCATTCCTGACCTCATCGTAAACAATGGGGCTGTTACCCTAGGCTTTAACGTAGACTACACCATTAGTGGTGGTGGGTATAATGCCATGAATCAGCTACAAACTGGTACGCTTACATGGACGGGGTTTACGGGCACAGGAAGCCACATCCCTACGGCTGGTGATTTGATTACCATTCAGCGTAACATTCCGCTTACACAGACTACTACATTCAGCTCCACAGGTCTCCTAACCCCTTTGATGATTGAGCAGGATGATGATAGGCTTACCACGATAGCTCAGGAAATTGCGAACAACCAATATAGTCCTTTTCCTAACATTTCTGGTGGCCCTCAGATTCCATGCATTCCTTGGATTACAACAGAAACTGGTACGCCATCCAACACGGGTACCACAACATCTCTTAATAGCTTAAGCGTAGTTAATATTACCAATAACTACCTACCGCTTATTATATCTACGTCTATCACCTATCCTGGCGCAGGAGACGGACTTCAATTTTGGAAGCTGCGTGTTAATACAAACAACAATGTAAATAACCCTGGCATCTACGTTGTCCCCCTTTATCAGGCATCTGGTCAGAACTTAATTTGGGTTAGAGTGGGATAATAAATGCCTTCCACTTCCAACTTTGATCTAACGTATAACCAACAAAACGTTGTTGCTGGCGGGGCTCTGTCTAACCCTGCGGCAACGACTGGTACAAGTACGGGGACTGGGGTAACGAAGATTATTCAAGGCACAAACGTTACTATCAGTCCTACGTCTGGCGTGGGTGATGTAACCATCTCAGCAACTGCTGGGGGTACAGGAACAGTTACCGAGGTTAAAGGCCAAGGATTAGTAAACGGCATTACGCTTACGGGTGATGTTACTACTAGTGGCTATCTTACCCTAGGTGGTACTCTTGGCTCTATAGCAAACACTCAGCTTTCTAATAGCACCATTACTATTGCTGGTAACTCTACGGCGTTGGGCGGCACTGTTACCCAAGATCAAATAACAGGTTTAAGTGCTACAACGGCAGGTATAGTTAAGCATACCACCAGTGCTAATACTTTAGCCTTAGCTACGGCAGGTACGGATTATTCTGCTGGTACGTCAGCTTTAGCCACAGGAATAGTTAAGAGTACGACAAGCACGGGAGCTTTAAGCATAGCTTTGGCATCAGACATAAACAGTACATTAGGAACTCAATCTGCTAATGTTGTATACGCAGGACCTTCGTCAGGCACTACACCAGCAAACCCAGCTTTTAGGTCTTTAGTTAATGCTGATTTACCAACAGTGGCGATTGCTCATGGCGGTACGGGCGTAACAACAGCTCCTACAGATGGTCAGTTGCTAATTGGTAATGGTTCAACAGGTGGTTATAGTTTAGCTACGCTTGCAGGTGCTGGCACAGTTAGTGTTACAAATGGTCATGGTACTATAACGATTACAGGTAGTGGCGGAGGAGGCACTGGTAATGTTACTGGTACAGGTACAAGCACATCTGGAAACTTTGCGGCATTTAACAATACAAGTGCTACGGCTATTAATGACACAGGATATAGTCCTAGTTCATTTATATCTGCAACAGCTACACAAACACCACATTACATACTAGCTGGTCCTAGCACTGGTAGTTCAGCAGCTCCAACATTTAGAGCTTTAGTACCATCAGACGTTCCTACGCTTAATCAGAATACTACTGGAAGTGCAGGAAGCGTTACAGGATTGTCTGTAACTTCTGGCAAAACTTTAACAGCAAGTAATACTCTAACATTAGCTGGCACTGATGGAAGTACGTTAAGTGTAGGAAGTGGTGGTACACTGGGATCTGCGGCATATACAGCTAGTAGTAGTTACGTTGCTGCATCAAGTGGCACGGCTACCAATCTTACCCTTTCTGGAAGTCTTACGGCTAGTTCAAGCACAGGTACATCTGGGTATTATTTACAATCTACAGGAAGTGGTGTGCAATGGGCAGCAGGTAGTGGTGGGTTACCATCTGGATCACAAGGGCAAGCATTGTTGTACGGAAGTTCTGGTGGTGCGTTTCTCAACACAGCAATTAACGTCTTAACATACGGCACATCTTTCTCAGCAATCTCTAGTGCTATTAGTGCAGCACAGACTGCTGGTACATCAGTTTACTTCCCTCAAGGTAGTTATACAATATCAAGCAACTTAGGGTATAATGTTACGTGTCCCGTAATTATAGACGGCAGTATAACAATTAGTTCTGGCGTAACATTAACACTTAACGGAACTGTATGGGCACCTTTAAAACAAGTATTTACAGTTAATGGTAGTTTAAAGATAGGATCTAATACACCATACATTTACCCAGAATGGTTTGGTACTCCCAAGAACGGAACGAGTGATGATAGTATTGGTATCAATGCAGCATTAAATGCAGCAACAACTATTAGCATAACAAGTAGTGTTCCTGCCGTACAATATATAGTCTTAACAGGTAACTATACCCTTAATAGCACGATTACTATCACTGGTGGTAAAATGTTTAAGGTTATAGGTGGAGCGCAATTTACTGCGGGAACTGCAACAGATGCTATTGTTTACGATGGTACTGGTTCAAATAACGGATCAAGTGTTCAAGGTGATATACCTACATGTGTTAATTTTAGTGGTACAGCATTGTATTTAAAAGGTACTAAAGTGATGAATTTAAAGTTCTTTGGTACGCTTGGTTGTGGTGTAGGTGTTAAAGTAGGAGCAGTTTCTGGATCAGATAGTTTAGATAATAAAGTTGAATGTATGTTTTTTGAGAACACTACAGTTGGCTTCTTTATCACAACTGATGGTAGTACAAATCCAAGTGGATCAACAGTGGCATTACAAGGTAATGAACTTTATTGTAACTTTTATACATTAGACAGTCAGCCATCATCAGCTGCTAGTGCGGTTTATTGGGACAATGTTAATTTAACCAACTGCGATGGTAATTCAGTGCGTGTTAAAGCTATTGAATTTAACGGCAAAACTAATGTTTACGGATTCCGTAATGCTTCGTCTTATGCCGTTAACGGATGGGAAGTTGTGAGTGATGATTGGTTTGGTGGCATAACATCTTCTAATGTAAGTAGTGCCAAGTTTGCTTCTGGTTACTTTCAAGCATGCACATTTAAGTTCTTAATGCGTGGTAGCTTAGGTAGTTTATCATGGAGTAATATGGGTGTGTACGGAGAATATAACCGTATGGAGTTCCGTAATGGTGGCGCAGGAAGTAGCAGCTACATAGGACAACCAGTGTTACAAACTAGTGCTAATAGCCGTTCTTCATTTAATAGTTATCCAATATTTCAAAACAGAGTTGTTTGCAGTTATACGTTTGCATTTGATTTTGGCGTAGGATCCGTAGCTACGTTCTATGCGTATTCTGTTGCCGCAGATGGCTACACTAATGGCGCATCAAACTGTTTGAATGCTATACCAATAACTTCATTAGGTATAATGATTGATGCTATTTACGACAATGGATCTGTTAACACTAACGAGATTGTAATCAAAGCCCGCAACGTAAGCGGTAGTGTAATTCCAACTGGAACACTTTGGTCTATAATGCTAGTAGCTGGAGTATAACTTTATGAAACGTCTATTCCTATTTCTATTAACGACTGCTTGCCTCTTGGGGCAAAATCAGAACGTCACTGTCCAACCATCCCCAGGTTCGGGTGGTATGAATACGGGTACGTTTAACACCTATGGTATTAACTACTACCTAGCTAAGCCAGCTACGACATGGGACTTTACACAGGCTACGGTGTTGTTGCCGCAATCTATTTCTGGTGTCTTGTCTATCAACGCAGGACCTGGAATTGGGGTGAACAATAATACGGGACAAGTGACAGTAAGCAACCTAGGTGTCATTACACTTACGGCAGGGAATGGGCTTGTAGGTACGTCTACTGCGGGGAATATAACGCTTAACAACGTGGGTGTGCTGGGCGTTCAGGCAGGCACGGGTATTTCAATTACGGGCAATGGAAGCTATCCCATCATCAATAGTGTCTCTACGACCAACGGTACTGTAACCTCCGTATCTGCAATAGGTCAGAATGGTATAGGGGCTGTTACAACCAATAGCTCTACAACGCCTGTCATTACGCTTAACTTAGGGGCTATTACGCCAAGTAGCGTTACCACGAATGCTTTAACAGTAGGCTCTCTAACAGGACCTGTTGTCTCCATAGCTGGTACTTACGGGGTTACGGGACAGTCGGGTACGGGCATTCCAGCATACAACAACGCTCCTAGCATCACCAACGCAACCCTTCTTGGCACAACTAACGTAGCTAACATTTCTACAACGGGGCTTTTAACTACAACCAACATCCGTACAACGGGGCTTACGGGCTATCTCTATGGCAATGATAATACGGGGAATGTCTCGGCTTCTACAACGATCCCAGCTGGCAGCGTCACAGGGCTAGCTACAGTGGCTACT
>Ga0207957_1000022_pt1 | contig 39427 bp, 49 predicted proteins | sample CryBogCBH27Jun07_FD_184603 | JGI IMG/M metagenome (GOLD analysis project Ga0207957, IMG submission 184603) | Freshwater microbial communities from Crystal Bog, Wisconsin, USA - CBH27Jun07 (SPAdes) | ecosystem: Environmental > Aquatic > Freshwater > Lake | place: Crystal Bog, Wisconsin, USA...
ATATTTTTAGACACAGCCTTGTTTACATCAGCCTTCTTTTCTGATTTAGCTTTAGTTAATGGCATTACTTCATTTTTTTACTTGTCTTAACATCATCCTTCTTTGCTGATGATTGCTTGCCGTATCTTGCCTCTGTCATACCCTTAACAAAAGCATCTTCTCTTTTTTTTGACATAGCACCATAAGGTTCTTTTTCAGTTGACTTCTTAACTCTTACTTTCTGTGGCATATTATTTATTTTTAGTTTTCTTTAATGTTTCTGCTAAATTTTTTTCTTTTGCTTTATCAATCATTACACGAAGAACTTCTTTACTTGTTTTCTTTTTAGGAGGATTCATCATAGCCTCTCCTACTTGTTTTTTAACTTGCATGTTATTTATTTTTAGAATTTTTCTCCATAGTTTTAAAAGCTTCAACCGCCTCCTCAATACCCTCAATCTTTACATTCAAATCATACCCCTCTATCAGCTTAGCCATCTTCTTAAGTTTATTAGAACACTCTTCATGACTTTTCCCTACTGCTACTAAACTTCCTATAGTCGTACTATCTCCTGTCCTTAATACATGGTAAGTTCCATCTATCTTAATAGGGTTAATTAACTTTACCCATTGACGAATCTCTGGAGGGAAATAAACAGTCTGATGGTTACCGCTATGCCAACCTGAGCTGATAAGAACTTCCATTCCATAAGGAGTATCTGTCTTTGGGTCCACCAGTATACCATTCCCACCACTCCAAATAATCTCTCCTAAGTTCTTATAAATCTCCTGATATAAAGCATTCGGTGGAAGGCCTAGGCGCATACAGTTGGACGACCAAAATGGTTTACCATTTCTTCTTACATACACAGTTCCATTAGGTACGGTTACACAATATACCTTTCCGATATAGTCAACCTCCTTAATGTAGTTGTCTTTTCTTTTTCCTGTAGCCTCAAACCACATTCTATCTTTAACAGCCAACTCAGAAACAACATATATATTATGGTTTCTTGTATACTCCTTACCACCTCTAACACTCATCTTTGTTCCGGCTTTTTGCTGAATAGTTATATTGGCAACTCTTCCTGCCTTTAAAACTAACTCCTGCAAATCATCTGCCATCTTTTTAGATGTAGTAAAATACAATCTTTGATTCTTATGTATAGAACCGTCTCCTAAATTATAAGCATCTAAGAATGAATTGATTATCCTTGGACATGCATTCTTAATAAAATCAGGTACAAACTTTTCATTAGATATGCCAAACTCATCAAGGTAACTAACAAGTTGTTTTGATGATATCCTATAACCACTCTTCTCATCTCTGTATTTAAAAGGTAGTCTATCTAAAACTTCTTTAACCTTCTCCTTGTGTTTGTATTGTGTTATATTAACATTCCAAGTATCTGTAGAACCTTCTGATAAATACCACCCCAAGAATGCGGCAAAGTCATCAGCCTTAATCTTTACAGATACATCATGCTTAACCTTTGTCATTATCTTTTTACCTTCCTTGCCTATAAAGTCCCACTCATTGTGGTACTCTGGTAATTCAAAGTAGTCGAAATCTTCACCATTCCACTCTCCGGTTCTTGGTATATAACCCTTATCTTTTAATTTACCTGCTTCTTCTTTGTAAACATTATCTCCATTTCTATCTGTCCTTAATACTAAATGGTTAGGAGTAACCCTGCACTCAATAGACTTCTTAGGAGAAGTAATATCTATCATCTTACCCTCATACGGAGTTATAATATAGTCCGTAGGTTGCTGATACTCTATTTGGTTTGTATCTGTATTTAAAGTCGCCACGCTATCGCCCACAACAATATCAGCAATAGGCTTCCATCCATTATCAGTAAGAATATCAGTATCTTCAGAAAAGCACGGGTCAATAAAATAATTCTTCCCTTCTTTTGTAGTTCTTACTTCTGTAGAGAAGAATCCTGAGTTGTCATACTTTTTTAATAGCTTAACAAACTTTTCGTTAACTTTTTTGTTACCTACAGATAGCTCATCCGTCTTCATTAATCTTCCTGCATAACTAACATCTTTAATCTCACAGCCTGTAAATACCATTGAAGGTAACTCTCCATTAACACTATAAGCATCTATACCCTCTTCTACAATAGCTTCAATATTATCTACCACCACAAACTCTACAATGTATTTTAAAGGCCCTAAAGTATTCTCTATGTTGTCTAAAAGAGGTTCTGATAGTTTATAATTAATATGATGAAAGGTTTCAAACACCTTTCTATACTTGGATATTTTAATAAACTTGTCTTCATTCTTTTTAAGGTGTTCTCTGAGTGCCGCCATACCTACTATGTTAATAGTCCTGGCGACATCCATACCTAACCCCTTCATTTCCACAGCCGTCTCATATCTATTAAGTTCAAGACACTCCGCTTTGCCACTTCCGAAGCATGGTATACCTGAGCGTTCAAGCAACTCAAGTAAGTCTCCGTCATATATATCGGGAGTAAAAAAACAATCAATTTCATCAAGGACTGAAAACATATTCTCAATCCTTTCAATATTTTTTCCATCAAACGTTTTTAATCTTTTTCCATTCTTCCACTCTGTACCAACTACAGCCTCTGCCATTCCTGGATAAGCATTCTTCCACTCTGTATAATAGTAAACCTTCTTAAAGTGTTCTGTTAACTTTAAAGCAAAGTCAAAAAATAAACCATTGTCACAAACGAGTAAAGTTTTATCCTTGGATGAACCTATGTCGCCAACTTTTAATCTGTCCATAATTCCGTTTTACTATCATTCAAATTTACAACAATATAGTTATTTGCCACGCTTAATCTTAAACACGTTTTTAATCTTACTCACAAGACTTTCTTCTGAGGTATTCTTCTCTTGTTTCTCCAATTTCTCTCCTGTGTTCTCTTTCATACTCTGACTTGAATTCTTCTGGAGACTTGTATCTTGACTTTCTAAACTCATCGAACTTTGCTGATTCTTCTGGGGTTGCGTCTTTTGCGAACTCAAAGCTGCTGATAGGTTCTGATAATACATCTTTTGAAATTTCGGTGGCAGTTCCGCCAACTCCTTCTCCACTTCTTGAGGTGTCATAATCTTGTTTTGTTTTATTTAATGCATCTATTCTATCTTGTGGCTCAGCTTCCTGATGAATTTTTATTTCTTCTTCAGTAGGCTTTGTTTTTGTTTCAGATACCCCCTTTAAATCAGCTTCAGGTATTTCTTGTATTGTTTTATAGTCTGTGCCTAATTCTTTGTTTACAGAATTAATTGCATGAGTCACGTTATCAAATCCTAAATCTTGTGATTTTAAATTTTCAGCTTTACCTTCTTCTGTTTGCGTATAAGCAGGTTTTTCTAACTCTGATTTGTTTAAAGTTATTTCGCTTTCTACACCTGCTTCATTTTGTTTTGTAACTACAACTGTACCGTCTCCGTTGTCTTTTTTAACTGTCCATTCTTCTCCTTTGTGCATTACAGTCTCTTCTTTATTCAAAATATCTATACCGGATTGAATATGATATTCTGTTTGAGGCACAGGTTCTCCAGTAGCACCAGTAACATCATCTACCTCTAGTTTAGTAGGGTCAGTAGACAATGTCATTTCTTTTATTCGCTTATCAATATTTGCAATTTCTTCATCTATCTTAGGATGGAATGAAGGGTCTGCCATTCTTTTTTGTTCTTCTAAATTCATCTTCTTCCTTATGTTTCCAGAGAAGGAAGCTTTGTTTTCATCAGGTATAAAACTAGGAACTTTGTCTTGAGCTTGTTTAAATGAGTCTAACTCACCAATCATTTTTTCAGTAGCTCCTTTAGGTATTAAACCATTTGTCTCTTGAGCCATTGAATAAGAAACTAATTTAGGCCTTTCAATAGTAGACAAATATTCTAATGCACCAGCTCTTGTATACTTAGATACATTTAATAAACCATGCGCAACACCAAAAGCAGCCGCAGTAGTAGCACCTTCGCCTCCTTTTTCTATACCATTAGTTATCATTTCAGATAGGCTAACATTATATCCTTTTTCTTTTGCTGATATATCTGTAGCTAATGAACCACCTACGCTTAATCCTCCAAACTTAAGAACGTCATATCCTGTATGTTTAATATCTTGTTTTAATAAGTTAACAAAGCCTTTACCTGAAGCACCTTTCCCGGCAGGTATAAAAGACAAAGCAGCAGTTTTTAACACTTCAACTCCTCCTGCTATTTGTCCTTGAGACACAGCTTTGTTCATAGCATCAATCTTATCTTCCTGTGTTACTTCTCTGCCAGAAGCTTTAATCTCATTGATAGATTGACTGTATCTTTTTATTGCTTCTCCATGTACAGCTCCTGTGTATGCTGATGGAGATAATGCTAAAAAAGAAGCTGTAACTCCTCCAACAAAAGCACCAACAGGTCCAGCTACGGCTCCTCCAGCCGATGCGCCACCAATTCCTGCACCAAATCCTAATGCTAATTGTTCAGCAGAACCACCAACAAATTCAGACGCTTTAGCAACGCTTCCTGTTATTACGCTTTCAGGTATTGTATTTTCTTCTATAGCTTTATCAGCAAGTTTTATTTTGTTTTCAATATCTGCACCAACAAATTCGTACGCTTCTTTTTCTTTTGTAAAAGATTGTTTAATACCCTCCCATAAAGCTTCAAATCCATTAAGTGATTTAACGTAGTAAGGGTTATTAAGTTTATCAAAAGACAATGCTAGTTTATCAGAGTTTACCCCTTCCTGTATTTTGCTTTCAGCATTCTTCCAGCTTAAATCTCCTTCTACATAACTTATATTATTATTATCTAAAGATTGTTTTACAGAGTTTTTTAAAGCTGTTTGTTTTGTTTCTTTTATTTTTTGTTCTTTAGCTTCTTTTCTTTTAGGAGCTTCTTGAACTTGCTGACTGAGTTCTTCTCTTCTTGCTATTTTAGGGCCTGCTGTACTTTCTGCAACATTTCTTGTAGATACTTTACCAAACAATTCTTCTGTCATAGAAGAAGTCATAGCATCTTTTTTAGGCTTAGTATCGCCTTCGTAAGATTTTAATTTAGACTTACCATCTGACTTGTCTTCAATAAGTGTATCTCCTTTTGGAGGAGTCCATTTATCTTCAACAGGGGTATCTCCTTTTGGAGGTGTCCAATTATTATCAGGCATAAATTATTTCTTTGTATATGTTTTTCCATCTGGCCCAACATAAGTCTGTCCTGATGGTAATTCTTGATACTGACTATTAAAGTCTTTTATATTCATTTTAGAGCCATCTAACTTTACTTTTTTTTCAGCAGGTTTTTTAGGAGTTTTTTCTACGCCTTCATTTTGCTGATATACAGAACCCATATTCATTATAGCTTTAGCTTGTGAGGCTAAGTATTGATTTTGTGCTTTAGAACCAAAATCTTTACTATGAGTATTAGCAAAGTTGTCAAGTCCTGTTATGTCACCTTTGTAAACTTCAGACTGAGCTTTTTTAGTATCATCACCAGGAACATAAGAAGTAATAATTCCAGCTTTTAAATCATCAACAGAAACCCCTGTTTTTTGAGATAATTCTTCAACAGACATATTCTTAATCTTTTCTACATCTTCTGGTTTATTAGGGTCTAATCCAGCTTTAACAGCTAATGCTTGCGCTCCTTTATTAAACTCTGTGCCTTTTTCTCCTGCTTTAAATACTCCTCCATTCAAGCCACCTGGTAATAACCTTATCATATTGGCTGCATTTTTAGCGTCTTTACCTAATTGATTCCATATTGCTCCACCTATATTTAATATGTTTTCTCCAACATTAGGATGTTCTTGATGGAACTTGTAACTCCATTTTGTCCATTCTTTTTTATTTGAAAAACCTCTTTCAGTAGCAGCTTCTGCCTTACGTTGTCCAAGAGCAGTCTTACCTTCAGGAGTAAATTCAACATTGGATTTTTTAGCATTTGAAGGGAACCCATCAACAAGTTGTTTCAATGTTAACCAACTTTTTAAATCAGCAGTTGTTTCTCCTTCAGGCTTATTAATTAATGGCTTTCTTGTTTGATTTAATCCATCAGGACTATGAACACTAAAAATATCATTTCCTTTTGAATCTTGAAATTTTGCCCATTGAGAATCAGGTATTGAATTATATTTTTCCCAATACCTATTTACGTCTCCAGAATTATATACTGAAGACATTATTTGAGAAGAAACCTTTTCTTTATTTTTACCTAAATTATCTACGTATGAATTAGTAGCTGAAACTATTTTGAATGGGTCGTATACATCATACAAGTCTCCAACTAGAGTTCCTAATGCCCCTTGCTTAACATTCGCTCTTACGTCTTTAATTACTGCCCCAGAAGTATTTTTAATAGAATCTTCAAACCCTTTATAAAATTTAGAAGTATCTACTCCTTTATATATAAGTTTATCCTTATCCCAAAGATTTTTTTCTATTATTTCATCTGTTGGCATAGTACTTAAATCTTTTATAGTTTGAAGAGTATTGTCTTCAAATTTATTTTGATTAGCTACATAAGATTTTCCAATACTATTTATGTCGTTTTGCAATTCCTTTCCTGTTCTAGAAAGAGACATTCCCTTTTCTCTTAAGTAATCAGCTTGCTCTTTTCTTTTATAATATTCTTCTGGATTGTTATTTTGCATGTTTGGGTTAGCAATCAAAGACAATTCTATATTCTTAGCTTTATTATGATATTCAATAATCTTAGGTATATCAGCATCTCTAGCTTTGTCTGTTCTTCTATTATATAAAGCTTCGTTTGTGTAATATTCTTTTTGCAAAGCTTGTTTCTGCGCTTTTGTTTCTGCCGCAGCTTGTTTTGCAAAGTCGTCAATATGCTTATAGAACCCACTAAAATCTATGGGGCCATATGCTTTTTGTAATAGTCCTTCTGATACTCCTAATGGCATATTAATATTTTAATTATCCTGCTATAGCTTTTCCAAATATTCCACCGGCTGATGCGCCTAAACCTTTTGTATTATCTGATTCATCTCCACCATCTCCTTATCCCATTTTAGCTGCATTTGCCGCTGCCCCACCTATCGCCCCAAGTCCTTGAGAAATGGTAGACTTTGCAGATTGTAATTCAGCAAGTGATTTTTGATACGCAAGTACTTGTTTGTCTTGCCTACTCTTAAATGACTTACCATATTCTACAGTCATTTTATCTCTAGCACCTGAAAGTCTATTTTTAGCTCCAATACCAAACTGAGCTTTTTGAGTTGCTAGGTTTTGTTTACCTGCTATTGCCTGTCCTACAATTGCACCTACAGATTGCAATGCACCTTTACGACTTTTAGCTGCATTTAAACCTTGTGTTTGAGATTGACCTATAGCCATCTTAGCTTCTTGTTCTCCTGGCATAGGAGCGTTTACATCAGCTTGCGCTTGTTGTAAATTAGCTTTAGCATATGGAGAATCAGTATAAGTTTCAATATCCCCAAATGTTTTCTCTGAGGCTTTTTTCTTACCTATTAAACTAAAAAGGCCTATGCCTGTTTGTAATAATCCCAATCCTGCTTGCGCGCCTGCTAATGGTGATAATCCCATAATTAAAAGTTTATATAGTTTCTTGCGCTTATTTTATAACCAATATATAAGCCTGACAAATATACGAAATTAGTACCACTGTTTTGTCTGAATGTCATCTCTATCCAAGTTCCCTTTAAATAGTCGCCATCATTAACTCCACCCAAACTATTGCTATCTCTTGATAAAGAAGCGTGGTACATACCCTCCATTAACTCATAGTCTCCTACAACAACATTACTTTTTTGTCCTAAAGAAGTATTGACATCTCCAATAATATTAGAAACCCAATAGTCATTAGAATTAACTCCTACATAGTCAAATGTCTTTTTAATAACATCTAAACTATTAAAAACAAATGTTATAGCAGATGGCGTATTTACTCCATAGAAAGTATTTTGTACTGTGTTATTGTGTACATATAGAACTCCATTCTTCCAGCTTATAATTCCATTATTTGCTGATATAAACCATTCAGGTTCATAAGAATAAAAAGAACTGTAAGCATTTTTCTTTTCGTTAAATCCTACTGTATATGGAGTTAAAGTAACACTTGATTTAGTACCTGATTGAAATGCAGATACATATTCTTCTTCAAATGAATCATACATGCCTAATACCTTAGCATATCCACCAGAAGACCTAATATATCCTGTATCTAAATATTTAGCTGATATTGATGGAAAAAAGTATTGCCCTTTATATAGCTCACTTAAAGCAGTATTGCCGTCTCCTGAAAGTCTTATATGATACCCATTAATAGGGTCTACAAAGTAATCAGCAGAAGATGATGATGCTAAAGAACAATATAAATTACCTATACCAAAACGTCCTGCGTAATAATTAATAGGGTTTATAATTTTTACAGAACCTATTAAATTTGTAGAACCATCTTGGTTACTTAATTCAGTAGCGTATACATTTACTACACCAGTTCCCCTTGATTGAAATACCCTTAATATTTTTTCTCTTAATTTAAACCTTTGTATATCTCCTTTACTTCTGTCATACTCATCATAATTAATAGGATAAAATCTATTGATATCGTTTATTAAAGTTCCTTGCTGATAAGTACCTCCATATCTTACTAAAGTAGAATTGTATATTTCTTTTGCATATGTGTCTATAACAAATGGCCTGCCATTACCTATTACTTCAGAAGGATATTTATCAGAAACAGATTGGTCTAGTATCCATAATGTTCCATTTCTTTCTCTGGAATAAACATCTCCTCTATAAAAATTAAATATAGCAGGTTGCGCTCCCGTACCTATGACTTGATTTTGTTGTTGACCTAAATGAACAAGATTGCCATTTACATCATTGCCTGTCCTATACGTTTCCCCAAATTCATAAAATACTTGTAAATCAGTATTTGTATTTGTAGCAGGAGTGTATACCTCTATGTAAAAATAATTATAACCTGTTGTCCCCCAAGAAGACATATTTGAATCGTACTGTAATTTTATAAAAAATCCATTTGTAGGGAAAGAAGAACCTGTAGGCTTGTCTGTTATTACATCTAAAATAGGATAATCAATAACAGTAGAATTACCATAATAAGGAGGCGTTACTGTTGCACTACCACCTACTACTCCTATTACTCTAACCCTATCTCCTTTAGTATACGTGTAAGCAGAATATCCATTTGTATTTGTATTGTAAGATGTAATATCTAAATATCCGTTAACAGAGTTTTGATAAGCACTATCAACTGTAATACTTTTAAATGAAGCTACAGTTAAATTATTTGTTCTTACAAAAGAAAAATATTCTGCCCATGAAGGAGGAGGATTGTTTATAGAAAACTTAATACTTGGTATTGTTAATTGAGTAACGGTTAAATTTGTATTTTCTATTTCAGGAGTAATTATTTTTAAAGTGTCATTTGTCATAACACCATTAGTTACCCCATATCTATCAAAATAACATATACCAAAAGCATATCTTGAGTTGTGTTTATATATAGAAGTATTTACATCAGTTGGAGTTCCTCCTGAAGGAGTTGCATAAGCAACAGTAGCATTAACATATAATACTCTTCCTTTACCAGAAGGGTTAGCCATGACTATTGCTATGTTTGGCGTAGTTTGGTCGCTTGCTACAATATGATAAATAGAATTTAATACAGTAGAATTAATAGCCGTTCTTAATCTTTGTTCTAAAATATTTAAAGCAGTATCTCCTGAATAAGAACCTACAGTATAATTTATTGTTGTAGCATAAGTAAGGTAGGTTCCTGATGTATAATCACAAACACTAATTAACATAGAAATGACATCTCCAACTTGAGGATTGCCATTCATATTTACATAATAATTTCCTGTAAATGGCCCAGGAGGATAACTACCCGATATAGTATCTGAGTTAGTAAATGTTAATGGAGTTGAAGTAGCTGTATTTGGAACTAATGTTATTGTAGGTGCTGATATATTTAGTGTAATATTAGGTGTATTACCCTCAGTTATACCTCCATATATTAATACATTACCATTTAAAAGTTCTTGCGTATTTGCTTTTTTAGGAACGTAATCAAATAATAAAGCATCTTCAGCAGCATCTACATATTCGTAACTTCCATCATTTATAAAATAATAAGTATAAATACTATTATCTGCAATAGACAATAAAGACTTATCTAATGTTGTTATTAATAAAGATGCAGAAAATGTTGTTGATAAACTTTCTCTTGCTGATATCTCTATTTTAACACAATCAGATGGGCCTGTTTGTATAATTGTTTGTATTGTATTATTTTTAGATGGGTCAATATCTGTACCTAAAATATCAGCATTTGCAGGCGCAAACAATTTACTATACGGACTCCATGTTGATTTTGTATTGTCTCTATAAACCCATCTGTATCTTAATTGGAATAATTTACTTTTAAGATTATTTAATGTTGTTATGCCACTATAAACAGAATCAATATAACTACAAACAGGAGCTATTAATGGCATTACCCTAGCCACTCTTAAGTAATCTGCTTGCCAATTAGTACCACTAGAATAAAGAGTATTAGATAGAGCGTCATTAATATTTAAAAAACAAGGTCTTTGATTTCTATCAGTCCAATATAATACGTCTCCTTCATTAACATCTTTATAAACTATATTAATAGAAGCTATTGGATAGTTTGGATTAAAATTAAATATATCGTAAAAGCTATTTGTAAAACTAACTAATACAGGCGTTATAGTACCTAATATAGTGTCGTAATAATAAATTCCATTCTTGCCCGTGCTATTGTAGTTAAAATAATAAACTCTATTTTTTACTTCATCAAAATGAGAACCTATACAAATATTTTGTCCTGAAGGGAGAGAGTTAGTTATAGATGTATTACCAGGAATACTCTCAACACGATTTGAACCGGCATGGCCTCTGAATCTTACATTCATAGCATACTTGTGGTGATGCGCAGGGATAACATCATTGTTGTCATCCAAGTTCATAATACCACCAAACTGTTTGTTCTCTATAGGTAACCTTCCTCTTGGCATATATTATCCTTTTACTCCATACGTAGCCGCTTCTCTGATGTATTGCTCAGCTACTTGTAATCTAAATGGTTTCAATCTCTTCCTAGCTAATTTCTTTTGAGAGTAGTATTCTCTCTCCCTCATATTCTTTTCATTAATATTAACAAGCCTTGTAGATGGTAATGATTGAATATCTTTCCATCTTAAAAAAGAAATCAAAGCCTCTTGGCATCTGAAGTCAATAGTATAATCATCATCCATTACAGGGCTGCATATATACTCAAGCACTACAGAACCATAACCAAACTGAGGGTCGAATATAATAACTCTATTCTGAGAATCTAATCTGCACTCTCCTGCTTGAACAAGTCCTGAACCTACACCAAAGTAATGTTCGTAATCTTCATCCCAATACCCAAACCAATAAGGATAGTTAGGTACAGTCATGCCAGCACCAATCTGACTAGCAGTATCTGAAAGTCTTGTAGAAAGAGTATCTCTGTATCTTGTCAATGACTCATTTACTTTCAATGTAGCTACTTCTCCTGACTCATTAAATAAACCAACCCTTACATATTCTAAATAATCATCAGGCAAATCACAAGTCAAATTTGAATTGACAGGTAGCACAGTAATTTTTGGAGACCAGGAAACATCTAAACCAATCTCTTGAAGCCCACGAAATGCCATTGCCCAAAGCCTTCTAAAGTCTTTAGTAGTTAACCTAGCTTCGTCAATATACATATTAACGGCATCTGATAACTTAATATATTTTTCTATTTGATTATTCATAATTATTAGCTTTCAACGCTATCAGTAATGTGGTCTGCCTTAATATTTTTACGAACCATTATTTTTTGCATCACTATATCAAACACCATTCCTATAGCATCAGGAGGAACGTTAATTGGAGTTGATAAAGAATTAGTTATATGAGTAGCCATTCTTACATTAACCTTTACATTAGTTGGCAAGTTGTTTTTAACCCACATATACAAAGTAATACCTTCAATCCAATAGTAAGCTGCGTTAGGCTGATAAGGCATGTTTCTAAAGTAGTCAATCTCATTTGGAGAAACATATAACACAGGTTTGCTTTGCCCATTTACTCCTACAAAAAAAACACTATTAACACCGCTATTTTCAGGTAGCCCCATCGGAGGATGAGGTAAACTAGAGTAGTAATATCCTGTATCAGAATCTTTGCTAAATGAAGTCAATCTATAAGTAGTGATGTAAGCTTCAGGTGTAGAAAGTAATCCTGTAATAGCATACGCATCATTAGATTGCTTTACTGCAACTTGAGCTACAGCATCATTAATGTGCAACAATAACTCATTGTCCGTAAGTACAGCAGAGTCGTCTGGGTAGTCATTATAATAAGCCCTACGAATCCTGTCGACCATATTCTGTGTGGTAACTATCATTATTCTCCTGTATTAATTACTCCCTGTCCAAATTGACTTAGAGTTGGTTCTTTTAATGAAACACCAATTATTTTAGCGGCTCTACCTACAAGCTCGTCAATATCATTATTATTCCATAATGGGTCTACACTTCCTGTTGGATTGTATACAGGTCTTCCACTTCCATCAAGTGTATAATTCCAAACAATATTTGCAGGTACAGTTAAATATTTAACCGTAATACTTGGTATTGTAGTTGGATAGATTCTCCAATTAGTATTTTGTTCTACAAAAAAAGCATTCTCTTCATCTACAGGGTCTATTGAATCCTGCATCCTCTCAGCAAAAGAATCCTCTTCTATTCTATATACTCTGTATATATTAGGAGTATACATGCCTATTAACTTATTAAAACCTGTTGGCTTTGTTGCTAAACCTCCTGTTACAGTAACTACACTTGATTGTTCAAATGGCATCAATCTTGACACCACGTTATCAGTCATTGATAAGCCTACCCTAGGTCTTGCATTTCCATATTGATACTGCTCAATTCTACCTACTAAAAAATCATAATAATTTCTTTGTGCAGAATTTATAGCATATTGAAAATCGGCAGGACTTAAGCTTCCTAGCTGATTCTTTCTTACTATAAATCTAAGTATGGAATAAACTTCGTCTACAGTCATGAGACTATTTTGTACAAATATAACAAAAAACCCCCGTATAGAAATACGAGGGCTATCATTATGATACATCTATGCAAAATAATTATAACTGCATTCTTAGGGTGCTGATAAAACCAGAGCCATCTTCCGTAGAAGCAAACTCAGTTAAAGCATCTACAGCCGTTTGATTGGCAGGTAGCTGATGAATTAATTGTTTAGTGGAAACCCAATGAGCTTGATTCTTAACCAAGCCTGTTGTTATGATTGATTTTTCTAATCCTTTCTCTACTAAGAATCTTAGTTTTAATTTAGGGTTGTTTGCCATCAATAAGAACTTCTCAGGGTCAGCTAAAGCTTTTGCTTTATAGTCTTCTCTGATTGCGTCCATCTCTCTTTCTTCTCCTGTGCTTGCATGTGTGAAAGGGATGCCTAAAAATTTAGCATGAGGTACCATATCGTCCTCGGAGGCTGAGCGCGCTAAATCATAAGCCCTATCTTTCTTTCTACCTAACTCAACTACATTATCATCTGTATTACCATAGTCTAATAACATATAGGTATTGGTAACCATCTTGAATTTATTCTTGTTGGCTGAACATTGATTGTTTAACCTTAAGAACTCTACAAGTGGTTTATTCCAAGATGGCACTCTTAAATGCCCATCATTAAAAGTTATAATATTTGTTTGTTTATTTAAAATGCTATCAGCTAAAGGTCCGTTTACTTCTTGCTCATCTACAAAAATGGTTTTCATTCCATCAATGTATCTTACTTCCCTAGGCTGTAAATCAGGTTCTTGTTCTGTACCGTAATTCCATAAGATGATGTCTGTGTTTGGAATTGTAAAGTAGGGAGGAAATACACTAGCACCTTCATGGTACTTTGGGTGTTCTTTTAAAAGTCTGAAAATATACATCTCAGGCTCTTTCTTAGCTTTCTTCGCAGCTATCTTCTTACTTGAAGTTACTGGCGAATCTAATGTTGGTACGCTTGCCAACTCAGTTGCTTTTGCCATAATTAAAAATTTTTATCAAAGTTATATAATATATAATAGATACCAACAAGAATGCCAACTTATTTTTTTAGACATCTTGACATTCTTTTTTAAGCACTTCGCCACCATTAAGTACTAAATATTCTTCATTAGTAAGATACTTCCATTTATACCCATAAGCTGTACCAAGTTTTCCAGTAAGACAACTGGATATATTAGACCTTCCTTTACCTATACTTTTTGAAGCATCTTGTACATTTAAAAAATAATTTAACATATTACCTTCTCTATCTAACATTGCCACACAATTAGAGTAACATGTATTAAAATTTTTTATTCTTATGTTGTCTGCTCTTTCTTTACCATTTACTATTTCTTTTTGTTTACGTTTCCATTCAGGGTCAGCTGCTCTTTTTTTAGCTGCATCATTTATGCCTTTAATCCAATTAGGATTCAAAGACCTTTTTTTAATCATATCTCTATGCTTAGCTAAATTATTAGGGTCAGAAAATCTTTTCTTTTGTATCTCACTATTCATAGCACAAAACTCATCAGCCCTTTTTACTCCTCTATTTGTAACAGGTTCCAACCTTACATTAAAAGTATTGTCTTTATATATTTGACACCAATATAATTCCCTTTCGTTCAATATATTTATTTCACAATATTCTACTGGTTCAAAAATAAAATCTTCTATTGGATATTTTTTTGCATAGTTATACAAATGCCTATTTATAATTCTTTTAGGATTAATAAACCAATTTCTATGGGCTTGCAATCTTCTTTCTAAATCATCAGATTGACCTATATAAGTCTTGCCTGATTGAATATGTACTATTTTATAAATTCCAGACTTCATGTTTAAACGTATTTAAACACAAATATAATAGATAAAAAAATACCCACCAAATAAATTGGCAGGTATTTTCTTTTTTTTATAATGTATTGAAAATCAACAATTTACACGCCAGCAAAAATCGCATACTGATTTGCCGCAAACGTTCTTACTCCTGGGAAAGACAACATTGAGATTGTCTTTTGTGCAGTTGTAGTTTTGTTGCTTGGAGCCAACATACCTGTTTCAGTAGTTAATACTCTTTGTCCATTAACCTCTTGGAATACAATTTGGAAAGAAGGGAATTGTTTTCCGGTCTTAGCATCATTGTTAATCTTTTGAGGAATCAAGAAACCATAGTTTCTCTTTTCAGGAACCTGACTACCTGGATTAATTTGGTATACAGCTTCAGGAGAGAATCCATTGTTTAAGAAGAAGTGGAAAGTGTACCCATCAATAGAGAAGCTATTGAAACCGTAAGCTACAGAAGCCTCTTCGTTACCACCTACAGAAGCGTAGCGGATAGCACCATTGTTATATTTACCAAACAATAAGTCATTAACGGCTTGTCTTTGATAGATATCTTGTAACCAATGATACTCACCTGCACCTCCGTAGAAGTTAAAAGTACGAGTCAAAGTGTGGATATCAGATATTGCAGGTCCAGCAGAAGCTGTGTACTGAATAGTAGAACCAGCAGCAGCAACACGAGGAATAACTCCTGTAGTACCAACTGAACCACCATAAGAACCTAAGTTGTCAATAGTAACACCCTCAAGCATTTTAAACCAAGCCTGGTTCATGTAACGCTTGTTCATGTCATCCATTGCAAGGTAGTAGTAGTAATATTGTCCATTACCAAAATCAACCTCATTCTTTTCAATATCTGCACGGTCTGTAATTGTATAGTCATCACGATGTTCAGTAGTTGTGTTGGTAATCTTATCCAATAAAGGAGAGATACCATCTAACACAGTTGATTGCTCACCGATGTTAACCGCACCACGAAGTAACAAGAACTCACCTGCTAACAAGTTTGCAGAACCTGCTGATACAAAAGCATCAGTAGAACGAACTGGTAAAATAGTAGCTGTGTGAGCGTTAGCTGTTCCTTTGTTGATAGCTGTAACTTGTCCTTCAATACCTGAAGTCATAATACGAACCACCTCACCTACGCGGATTGGAGATTGAGTACCAGAAGAAAAATAAGAACCTGAACCTAAAGTTATTGTTACAGCAGCACCAGCAGAAGGAGCTGTGATTTGTGCGTTAACAGTTACTGATTGGTGAAGTCCTCTTTTCTCATAGTGGTAGAAGCTTCTGTTGTCAGACTTTGCTTCCATTACTGAGTTACCTAATGCCATTTGTACAATCGCATAGTTTTCAGCACCATAGATTCTAACCAAGTTCTTTTCAAAAGAACGGTCAAAGATGTTTAAGTTGTTCAACAGCGTCCTATTAGTTGCTGATGAAGCTATCCCATTAGGAGTAGGAGTTGATGGAAAAGTATTTGTAGCCATTTTATTTTATTTTATAATTGTCTTTGTTTATGCCCCATAAATAGTTGGTCGAAAAGATTCTTCTCCTCGTCCGCAGCACTAGGGCGATAGGTGCCGCTTTGTTGAACGTCTGTTGTAATATTTTTCCTTTGCTTCAACATTTCAATTCTTGTTTGATTAGCCGTTTGACTAATAACAGATTGAATTATCTTATCAAAGTTATCAGCAATATACAAGTCTTTTAAAAGTTTGTCAGATTGATACTTACCGTCTTGGTAGTACCTCTCTGCATAATAATCTTGCAAACCTTCAGCAGCATCACGGTATATTGAAATTTCCTGCGCAGGGATTTCAAACTTACCATTGATGTTTAAACTTGCTTTGTCGTCCTTCCAATTAAATTGTAAGGCTCCCAAACGATTCTCTACACCATCTAAACTCTCTAGAAATCTCTGCCTTTCTTCTTGGGCTTCAACGTCTTGTTGAGGTTCATTCTGTTGTGTAGTTCTTTCGTACTGCGGAAATTTAATATCCTCAGACATCCTTTCAAAAAACTCTCTTGCCTCAGATACGTCATTTTTGATTTTCTGAGACAACTTTTTTTGTTCTCTTCTAAGTTTGGAATCGTCAAACGCAAACTCATCAATAGAATATTTTTCTTCGTACTCTGCCTGTATATCTTCGCTATCAAACTCTGGGTTTTGAAACTTGATATAAGACTTTAATACGTCTTCATCTGGTTTATTTTTAATCTCATCTGCTACCTTTTTATTATAAAGTATATCAGCAACCTCGTTAATCTTTCCTTCAGCAATGAGATTATATAATGCTTCTGATGTTTCATTTTCAAATTTTAGTTCCTTAGCTCTTTCAACCTGTAATGCTTCTCGCAACTCTTCCCAAGATGAAAACTCCCCATCAGTTCTTTGTTTAATAAAATCATCTTCATCTAAGACTTCATCATCACTAGACTCTATGACTTCATTATTGACATCTACTTGTGTACCCTCTATCTCCTCTAATTGTTCGCTTGATAATGTTTTAGCAAACTCTTGCAATGGGTCTAAATCTTCCATTGGAGTCTGTACACTAGGTTGAACTTCAGTAATTGCAACATCTGCGTTTACGGCAGTTGTAGTATCTACTGGATTTAAAGAAGTCGTTTCTGTTAAAGAACTATTGCTTGCTTGTTGTTCAGCGGCATATTGCTGAACCAAATCTGTGATTTCCATATATTGTTTTTGTTTTTAGGATTTACTTGTCCAAAACGTTAAGGCAAATATACAAAATTTTATATTACAAAATTTTCATAAAAGTGGCCGCCCAGGAATGGGCAGCCCTTTCAGCCATGAAAACACACATAAAGAAAGCATCTTTAAGCCATTTTTTCTTGAGACACAATACTTGCTCCAATAGTAGCAGCAGCAGAACCTGTAGAAACAGCTACAGTTAAAATGTCCTGTTTGTTACCTTGAATAGTATTATATAATGGGAAGAAATTTGATAAGTCAATTTGCAACAACCCTGAACCACCAGCAGGAGCTAAAAAAGAATACACAACTTCTCCGCCTGTTAAAGCAGTTGCTACTACATCTCTTTCAGCAAATGAATAGGTAGAACCTAGACTTGTCAAAGGAGTAAACGTAGCACCAGTTAATACCACAGGACTAGATGTTGTACTTGAAATCAACTCTACAGTACATACCGCAGTAGATGAAATATTCAATTGTAAAGGAAGAATCAATCCTCTGTTAATTAAACCAATAACATAACTATTCCCAGAAGCTGAAGCTGTTGTAGCACCTCCTGTTACAATATCTGCAATAGTTAAAACGTTTGCTGTGTTGCTTAAAATCCTTGCAGTAAAACCTAAAGTAGAGTTATAAAAAAATCTTCCTTGCCATTGGTTTACAGTCCAAGGAGTTCCTGCTACTGTAACTGAACTTGTTGTACCTGATGTAATTGCTGAACTTGCTTGAGTATACTCTAGTGTTCCCATTACACGATTACGAACCGATAACACAGGATACCTAGTTGTAGTAGATGATACAGTTCTTTGAGGAGTTCCTAATGCCATTCCATAAGCATATGTAAAACCTCTTTGCTCATCTGATTGACCTTCAACCATTACTGATACACCCCAATGCGTCATTGTTGTATTAGAAGCAGTAACTCCCGTATTTCTTAATTCATATCTAACAGGAAGGTTTCCGGTTCTAGCCCAAGCAACTGTTTGTCCTTGTAAATTTCCAAATCCAATATTATGAACCCAATGAGTCTCACCATTAATTATTACACCAAATCTTACCATACCAGCACCATACCAAGCGTATTCAATACATAACATTTGTATGTTATACCAATTGATAGAGTTTGTAAAAGTAGAATCTCCAGCCCATGATGTTTGAGGTATTCTTAACTCTGAAATAGTTCCACCTACATCTGAACGAACTACTACATTCATTCCTGATGGGTTAGAAACAGTAGGTGTTCCTTGCTCAAAGAACGCTCCATTTGAATCATCAAAAAAACCTACCCTTTGATATTGATTTGAAAATGGCCCACCAAATAATATTGCTGAAGCCATATACATAGATTTGCCAGGCTGATATCTATGGTAGGGTCTTGATTGACGTATAGCTATATCTCCTGATGAAGTAGTAACAGTCATACCAACTCCTCCTTGATTAGGCTGAGCAGCAATAGTAGCTGAGCCTGCTGTATAGCTTTCCCAACGAAGTGGTTGACTTCCATACTCAAAATCAGCATCGTAAATGTTTTGATGTCTAGTAATTTTTAATCTACCAAAAACATCCATGCTTTTTTTAGCATCAAAATTTCCTAATCCTAAACTCATGGTTTTTATTTTTTATTGTTCTTCTTGTTGTTGCCCTTGTTGTTCTTGTTCTTGTTGTTGTTGCTGAGCTTGTTGTTGTTCAGCCTCTTGTTGTTTCTGTTGCATCTTCTCCTGTACCGCACTTCCTAAAATAGAATCAGCCATTTGTTTAATCTCATCCGGTAATGGTTGTCCTGTTTTTAAAGACTCCATATACATGCTAGTAGCAAACTTAATTAACTCCAAATCTCTATCAGAGTCTCCCTTAGTTTTGTTTACCGCCATCTTACCCTGAGATTCTAGTTGACTTAACTGAGCGTCCTGTTGCATTTTTTGCTGAGACACTTGTTGTTGTATCTGCGCATTCATTTGACTATTCTTCTGCGCATTTTCTTCAGCATCTTTCTTAGCTCTCTTCATACTTTTAGCCAAGTACAACTCAGCTAACTTAACGTCTTCAATGTTTTTAATCTTAAAGACTTGTTCGTAACTAATAGCACCTGATTGTAAAGCCTGCATCATTAAATTATTTAACTCAGCTTTCTTTTGTTCATCAGGAAGCATTTCTACCTTCACATCAAAAGTCATATCTAAAAGACTCATATCATAGCCTTCCATTTCTTTATACTTAGTAGCTTTGAATACAACGCTATCCCATAACATCATAGCTACCTTTTCAGATGTCTCTTCCATTACACAAGTAAAAGCATCATAGATATATTCAGTAGCACTATTAGAACTTTGTATCTGTTGTTGCATTACTCCAAGGCCAGTCTTTACAGGTACACTTGAACCATCTCTATACTCAGAGATACCCATTTCTTCTCTTAGTCTATCTAAGTTAAAGTTGTATTGACTAATCAAAGTATTTAACTGAGCTACGTTTCCATTGTTTGGAAGTTGCTGAATAGGGAAAGCTTTAGGTTGCCCATCGTCCCCTGTTGAATCCCAAAACACTCTACCTGTCTGGTCGTATATCTTCATTAGTTGTAAAGGCTCAACAGAATTACCTGTGCCTAAATCAACATCTCTAAATCCTGAAATGTCTACAGAGAATCCATCTGGCTTCATTAAAGCAATCAACTGTTGCATCTTCATTCTGATAAGAAGCATTGCCCTAATTGGCCCCATAGCTTTCTCAATCATCGAAGGTAATAAAGCTCCTGTAGCATTTGGACAAATAATAGAATAGCTGAACATAGCATCTACGCCATTATTATAAGGACGTATTGTATTGGAAGTTAAGTCCCATTCCAACATGATATCAGTATCGCATACCCAAGCTCCATGATAGATGTTCATCATCTTATCTTCAATAACTTCTCCTGCTAGCTCTTGTCCTGCCGGAGCCATTGGCTTACCTTGTTTAGGTATAGCAAGTACATTGCCATATTTGTTTTCTGTCTTAACAGTATATTCTACGTCTACAGTCTTTACTTCAAAGTCGAAAACCAATACCGCGTAATCATCATACGGTCTGAGTTCGGTATATTTGTATGAATCTTTCCAATAAAGGTTTTCAGGTCTTTTAAGTTCTCTAGAAGCTTTCTGCGCCAACTTAAACAAAGTCTCTTCATCAAGATTGTATTTTTTTCTTATTACAGAAATCTTCATTGGGTTAACATACCCTATGTAAGCCAAGTCTTTACCGTTGTCTGTTTCAAAAACATTGTAAATTAAATTCTCAGGCTTGATTCTTTTAATCCTAATGTTATGGTTGGCATCAAAGTAAACTTTAGTAGCTGCAAAGTTACAGTCTATAATATCTCTTAGAAGCGTTCTTTTTAAGACTCCGTAATCATTTTCGTCCAAGATTTTTTTAATCTTAGTTTCAAATAATATCTCTTCAGGTAGTCTGTATTCTAAATCAAAATATAAAGCAATGTCATCTTCGTCTTCAGGCATAAACTTTTGAGACTCAATCTGATGTCCTAATTCTTTTTCAATAGCTTCTATCTGTTCCTTATTCTTCATACGGAACATGGCTTCTTGTTTTTCCATATCCTTAATAGAATCGCTCATATCATCCGTAGCTTTAACTACAGGCTTCTCTCTTCTTGATAAATATGTTCCAAGTAATATCTCTACAAACTTAGGTGCAATCTTAATAGTACTCCAATCTAAATCTACATATGTCTGGTTACCCTCTACCCTCAGCAAGTCCATAAACTCTTTCATAGAGTTTGTCCCCATTGAAAATTCTCTGTTAGCTCTCCACACTCTGTAACGCTTGCCGTAATATCCATCCGAGTTTCTATCAGCAGAATTAAATATACCTTTAGCTACTTGCAATCCATAATCCTTCTTCCTTTTTTGTGAAGGTTTGTCCATGTGCATTTGCAAAAGCCTGTCTATACTAGAAAACATATTCTTGTGTTTAATACAAATGTAACATTTTATTTGGACTTTGAACCCCAGTTAAATATTAGTTTAATATACCATTCGTCTACTATTCTATTCTTTTTAATCCAAGATGATACTATCTCAATTCTTTTTCCTTTATCTTTTGGCATAATAGTATAGCCTGTATCCCAAAATGGTTTCATTAGTTTGCGGTATCTATCAGCCCTGTTTTTTAATTCTTCTTCTGAGTACTTGCCAGGCTTGTCTGAAATCTCTTTAGCTTCTTTTACTTGGGTAATGTCTTGTTTAATTTTAGCCATATTAAAGAACATCCTCAATGTATTCTTCTCGTAGTACTCTACTACCTCTCTACCCTTGTCTAGTAAATAATAAAAACCTTTGCCGTCCTTACAGGCTAATCCCATACCTATAAGTATGTTTACATCAGCATGTATTAAAGTGTGAGGCACTCCTAATTGTTTAAAGTCAGATTGAACCTTTTGTATAGAAGTAAAATTCCTTTCATACATATAGAATAAAATTAACATCCTTTTGACGTTAAGTTTCTTAGGCAATGGCTTCATTATCTTATGAGAGATAAATCCTAAATACATTATCCACTTCCTTCTTCTTAGTTGGTAGTGCATATTTTTAATGTAGGATTCTCTTTTCTTAATGATGCCTTCTAAGTGCTTTATTCTTTCTCTGTAGGGGGCTGATAAAGTTCTTTCAAGCGCATCGGTGTTAATAATTGCTGATATATTAACTCCTTTACTTTGGCTTTCTATTTTCATTTATGAGTTGTTCTATTAATGGAATGCCTTTCTTTTCGGCTTCCTTTGCTTCATCTTCATCCATTTTAAGATAGTTAACCCTTAACCAGTTCACAGAGTCTACCATATCCTTTAAGCTAGAAGTTAACTTTTGAAACCTTTCAAATGTCTTATCATCACCATTTAAGTCAAGAGTAATACTATTTAAAGAAATAGATAGTTCGTTTATCTTCCTGTTAAGGGCAAAGAATAAAGCATACATACCATCGCTCTTGTATAATAATAGTTCTTGTTTTATTGTTTCTAATTCAGACATATTGTAGCATTAAATTTTTCTTCTGTGTTTATAAGATGTATAGAGAATTTGTTTTCAAGCACTCCATTATAAATACTGTCTATCTCTTCTTCTGTTAATGGTTCTACTAAGTCTCTAATGATATGATAATAAACTGCATCTTCCGGTTCATACTCTTTTGCAAAGTCCTCTATACAATCAAAGCTCTCTCCAAACAAAATCATATCGTATTGCTTGTCAAAAAATAATACAACTCCAGAACTTACTAAGTATTCTTTTTTCAAATACTTAATAGGACTTAAGTCTATTATAAAATTTCTAGCATTTGTCAGGTTAATTATTAGTGCTTGACTCATTGCCAAATTTAAGACACTTTATCAAATACTCCAAGCACATCATCTTTCCAAATTCTTATTGCTTTTTTTTGCTGATTCTTAAAGTGATACACTATCTCATAATCAGAATATTTGTAACAAAGAACTCTATCTCCTGGTTGAACATCATCATAGTCTTCAGGGGTAGATACAATATCAAAGGTAGTTTCCATAGTCTCTTCAAATGGAACGTGTAAGGTTGATTTGTTTTCTTTCTTAATTCTTTTGGCAATTAGATTACCATTCAAAGGTATAGGCTCTCCTGTTTCTTTATTAATCTTTGCATATACTGTTCCATCAAAATGAATAGCTAGAATAGTAGATTGGTCTGAGTAGTCTGTTTTAATAATCTGTCCTTCGTTAGTAAGTACGTTGTGGTGTACTATAATTAAGTCTCCAACCTCTACCGTTGATATCTCATCTCCCACACTCAGCACTTCACATACGGTAGGATTTATTTCACGACTATTTTCTCCGTACTTACGTCCTATATAGAGCTGAATCTTTTCTCCGTTAGGCCCATCAATAACATGTGTTTCTTTTTGCTCGTTGTATGACTTTACAACAAGTTGCTTTCTTTTTGCTTTCATGGTTTATTTTTTAGTTGATTTTCCGTCCTTCCCGTTTCTAGCCCTGTTTGTGCTTTGCGATTCGCGAACCAAAGAACCTGACTTAGTATGTGATGCATCCTTGCCATCTTTATTGCCGTAGGTTCCTGCTTCTCTGTTAGCTTTATTAAGCTTCACCCTATACTTCTTTCTTTCAGGAGTAGCGTGGTATTCTTTATTGTAAGCGTTCTTTTTCTTACGAGCTTCAGGGTTATTCTGAAAGTACTTTGCTGATTCAGACTTACCCTTACTTGTACCTGCTAGACTGTTTTTCATGTTATTTCTTTTTGTGGGCGTTAGCAAATTTTCTAGCTGAGTCTACACTACCAAATCCCCAAGCCTTTAAAGCTAAAGCTTTTCTTGTAGGTTCTCCGTTTGGCTTTTTCATAGGCCCAGCCATGCCAGCAAACCTAGCAGCAAAAGAAACTCTCCTAGGATTGGTGCCACTCTTTACAGGGGCTTTCAAATGTCCACCTGTCTCCTTATTATAGGAAGCTCTACCCTTTGCGTTTAAACCTCCTTTAGGATTCTTCCCTTCTTTTTTTTTCCACGCAGAACTCATGATTGGTATTTTTGAATTATATCTTTTACTTCTTGAATACTAAACTTATATATTCGATGGCTGATAGCTTCAGCCTCCAACTCCATTACCGCCTTCTCACCTATCTTTTTAACCAGTCCTATTCTGTACATTGCTTGGTTACCGTGTAGCCACATGTTACATCCTGGACATTGCCTGTTAACATTCCATTCGTTAAAACGAAGATACGCAAAACCTTTGACTGGAAAATAATGTCCAGACTGATTAGCATTGTTACCTCCACAGGATATGCATGTAAGCCCTTCGTCTCTATCTCTTATGTACTTATTAAAAACTTTTTGCGCTTTCTCTAATAGTTTAGGAAGCGACTCTCTTTTAGGAGGTGCTGATTTAAAACTACTCCTTGTCTTTGTTTGTGTCTTGCTTTTACTTCTAATCATCTAAATCGTTTAAGTCTTCTGGCAGATATTGTTTATCAAATTCTAATTGCGCGGCACTTACTTTACCTTCTTTGTATTTTGATTTACTGCCTACCAATGCTGATACACTTCCAGTTAAGGTTAATTTAATAACACCTATCTGAACATCAGCTTGATGGTCGTCACAGTAACCAAAAGAAACACCATCTACTTTTAAAGACTTAAGTACATGCCTACTGCATATGTAACAAATCATATGTTAGTGTTTTGAAAATAAATAATAGTTTCTTCAAATATGTTCTTCAGCATCTCAAAAAACAATACAACAATTAAATATGGTAAATATATAAAATATACAATAATAACAAACATTAGTTTAAGTCCTTTCATATTAGTCTTTTATTTTAATCCAGCTTACATTGGTTGTGTAGTTAGGGTGAATTTCAATTACATCATTGTTCTCTATTAGAAAACAAATAGTATCTACGATATGGTCGTTGACATACGGTAGGTAACCTTCCACATCGTTTCTATCTAAGTACTCTTCGTACAACTTTATTATTTTGTCTCTATTCAGTTTCATGCTTCAAATTTACATTGTTTTTATATTCAGGACATACAGTTGTTAGTTTCCTCATCTCATTATCAAAACCTCTATTCCATAACTCTATTGGAATATTTCTCCATTTAGACTGGTTAGACACCTCGTTCATACATTCATAGTATCCTCCATTGCTGATGGATATCTGTACTAGGTTTCTAGCTTCTTTAGCCTTATAATAAAAGTTACTCATCCGTGTTTATTGTTGTCATTAAACCGTCATAGTTTTCGTCAAACTCTATTGTCTTCTTATACCATTCAGACCTCTTACCCTTGAATATCTTTGATGGGTTTATAAAGTAAACATCTGTACCGGCTTTCTTGGCTATGAATTGCTTCTCAAGCAAGTCCTCTATACCCCGGTAGATATTACTTTTAGATTTAACATCCAATAGACTCATCAGCTCTATAGCGTTTAACTTTACATAGTCGTAACAAATCTCTTTGAACATATAACTCAAGATGCTGATAGCCATAGAGTTTAACTTCCTAAAGTCTTCGTAAGCATTTGGATAGATACTTATCCTCTCTTCTTGGTCGCCAAGCTTGTGTACCGTGTCATAGCCATCTGTTACTTTTTTAAGGTGAGGGTAGACTCTGAACTTATCAGAAGATACTCTGAATGGATTGTCATTATAACTACAGTACTTGTTCATACTCATATAACAAAAGTACTAAAAATTAGTATTGATACCAAATATTAATACTACTTATTTTATAGGTAATAGTTCTAAAAATTAATACTTTAGGTATACCATTGTATCAAAAAATGAAACCTCGAATCAAGCTATACTTGCGTTTGAGGCCTGTCCCTAATATAGTATATATTAAGGAGGACGACCAACGGGAGCCGGACTGACTCAGATTGAGTGGGTATATGTGGTAGATTGTGTGGTAGATGTATAAGTATGTGTGGTACTCATTATACCCAGGAGCGTGTAGGGTGGGGGTGCAAACGTCCGTATGCATACCGTGTACGTCTCAGCTATTTTTTCCCATCGCTTCATGTATGTATGTATGCAGCTACTTAAAGGCGAAGGATAGCTGTATTGTTGTTTTACCCAAAGGATGGCTGTATTGTTGTTTTATGTATGTGGTTATCTAATGCCCATTATTCAGGTAACCTATATTTTTTGCCCTCACTTGTTTTTGCTTTCTAAAATAATTTAGCTTATTTATTGAGTCTTAAATTTATATCGGTTTAATTTATTTTATGTTATCTTATTTAGACATTATTACCTTACTTAATTACACTACATTTTATACCTATTTATTAAACACTTGTTTTAAACACTTGTTTAATTTTGCTAAAGTCTTTAGTTGTCTATGCTAAATTTGTTAGTTTTTTTAACATTTCTTTGCACTCAATTTATTATACTTCATGCTTATTTTGTTATAGTTTTTAAGATATTTTTTGCTAATCGTGTTAATTGTTTTTTTTCGTAATATGTCAATGTTTGCAGCTATTCTGTGTGCTAATTTCTTTAGTTTTCTGCTAAATTTTAACATATCTATTTTTATGCCAAAAAATAAATTTTGCATTATATATATATGCTCACATATTGCATCCATTATTCAAAACCAAAAAATCAATCAATCATGAGCAACACACAAACAAACACAGTAACAAACAAAGTAGCAAAAGTATCTAAAGTAGCTCCTAAAAAAGCAGCAAAAAAAGCAGCACCTGGTAAAAAAGCAGTTAAAAAAGAAGTAGTAAAGGTTAAAAAGTCTTTAGAGGAAAGACAAACGGCATTACTTGAAAACCAAAATAAAACTTCTTTCGATTTTATTAAACTTGCCAATGTAACCGATAAATTGGATAACAAAAGCATATCAAAAGTTTATAGTAATGTCATTGCTTCCGCTTACATTAACGATATTATTGGAAAGAGTCTTATCCCATCCTTTAAAGACTTTGCCGCAAAAATGCCGATTAAGACGTATTATTCAAATTGGGATGGTTATAAGTGTCTCTTATCTTTTAATGCCCTTTACCAGGCTGCAAAAAAAGTTAGTAAGCAGAATAAAAATATAGCCGCAATTTAGTTACAATATTAGAGAATAGCTTCATATGTTAAGCATATGTTAAAAGGTCAAACCTTTGCTATTTTCCTAAAATAGTTAGCAAAAAAAGCAATTAGCTAACATTATTTTTTCGACTCGGTGCAATGCCGAAATATTACGCAATGTAATGAAAAAATAAAATTGTAGTTCTTTGACATATTGATACAATTTTTTCCCGTACTTAATGTATGTAGTTAGGTAATGGCATTTCTATGCCGATATTGATACTTCTATTTCTTAATAGAAAGTCCTACATATTGAATAGCCACATTGGATGGCAGAAGTATACTATTGTATCATTCGTCCTTTAGCTGAATATCAAAACAGTTAAAAAATTGCGTTACACATCCCAAAATAGTTGTGTCTTATATAATAGGCTGAGATTAATTCAGAGCCGTAGCTTACTACTACATTATAAGATACTTAAAGATAGGAAGGGAGGAGGTATGTGTAAACCTTAGAACAGTTCATAAAAGAAAACTAGGGAGTCCAAAAAACTATCAAACATACCGTTTCTACGGTCATAAGTATGTACTTATCAAACATACTTGGCATAAGCAGACCAAACATCATAAGACTTGTGCAAATTGTAACCAGACGATACATAATTTCTAAAAGGAAATTTTATATTTATCAATAGGCGGAAGGGAAGCAGTCGGATTATTCTGGCTGCTTTGCCATGCCATCGAATGGCAATCCGCTAACTAATTTATTCAATCAAAAGATAGCACCGACTATTTAAACGGCAATCAAAATGAGAAGAAGAAAACTATCAAAAAACAAAGTATGCCATTGCTCTGGCGAAAGGGTAGAACGCTTGGAAAACAAGCAAAGCAATCACTCTAGAACGCAGCAGATTTTAGCTGAATTAGGTATTGACTCTAAGGAGTGGCAGCTTGAAAGTAAGCTGATATTGTTAAATAGAATGGCAAAAATAGGGCTAATATGACTAGAAAGATAGAATTAATTAAGCGGCAAATCGCAGCCCTAAAAACAATACTAGACAAAGGACTGTCAAGCAATCCTTATGGTATAAAGGGTAAGATTAAGATGCTTGAGAAAGAATTAGAAAGAGAAATTAGATTACAAACGTGGGAAGATTTTCTCGCAAAATAATTTGTATGCAGACAATAAAATGTTCTAGATGTTCTCATGACTTCCCAGAATTAAGGCTGATAAAGTACGGCTTCAACTTCTGTGTGAAGTGTTCAACGACTCAGAGAGTAGGTGGAGTGGCAATAGCCAACCACAAAACAGGCAACGAAATACAAATCGTGCCAATAGAAGTAGCAAACAATATTAATCGTCTAGCATCACGCAAAGGATATGGCGTATGCTCGGGAATGAAACACAATTAAACCAATAATTGATATGACAAACAGAACAAGACAAATCTCTCAAGAAAGAAGAGAGAAACACCGTAAAGAATTAAGTTTTGACTATGCCATCCTCGGACTGGCACTAACAATTTTCCTCACAATTTTAATCTTATCAGCATGAGAAAATTAAACCTGTTTCTTAGTGTTCTGATGGCAGTCCTTACACCGGCTGCCATTCTTATTTTGATGTACTACATACCGTTCAGCTTCAAAGCGATGGGTTTACTATCATCAGTTTCGGTTGTGGGGTATTTGGCTGCTGCAATTTTTTATAAACAATATAAATCTTTAAAATGAAAACAGTCTTGTATGTAGTTGCGTTCTTCGTAGTAGTATTCTTAACAATGTATTTATTATTCTAAAATGACAACAATCATCCTAGCATGCACTTTCATAATTGTGTTAGTGCGTGCTTATTTTAAAATCAAAAAATAAATTGTATGGTCTATTATTCAAGTAGCTTTAAAAACTTCTTATCTAAAAGAGAAGGGAAGGTAGCAGATGTCTTGTACAGAACATTAGGAAAATCCACTTATCGAGACAATTTTCGTTCTGCAATAGTAACTAATAATGATATTAACTACCTGACTTTCAGAAATGACGGTACAATATCTTATCTACCGGCAGGTAAAGAACACTTAGTTACAGAAGACGGAGAGTGGGCGCGAGAAGGTAGGCAAACAGGTAGAGCCGCCAAAGTGATAAGAAAACTATTCACGCCTAGGGCGTTGAGGATGTTTAAAGACTCTGACTTTGAGTCTTTTACTAATCAGTATAAGGCTTCCTTTGCTGATAAGTTTAAGATTGAAATTTGGGATAGACTTAAGATTAAGGACGTCTACGATATGGATAGAATTGAGGGCGATGGCTCTCTTAATAATTCGTGCATGAATGGAGACTCTGACTACTTAGATATCTATGAAGAATGTGAACGGCTTAGAATAGTTGTTATATTAAATCCAGAAGGCAAGTTGGCCGCTAGGGCTTTACTGTGGACTATCAGCGATGACGTTGTGTTCATGGATAGATTCTATGTCGCTCATGACTATCTTTTTGACATGATGCGTAATTTTGCTATTGACAATGGCTTTTATTATAAGAGAGACTTTAGGTCTTATGACAACAAAACATATATGATATGTCCTGATGGCGAGTGCAAAGACTTTAGATGGAGAATACTTACTAATACATCATGGGACTCTTACCCATACATTGACACATTTAGTTATGGTAGCGATGGGTCGCTGAATAATTATGGAGACGGAGAATACACTTACTGTAATACTGGTGGCACAAGAGATGGAGACCCTGAAATGGCATACGACCAAATCAATGATTGCGATATTGATGAAGATGATGCGGTATATGTAGATTGCGGTAGATACAGAGGAAGAACTACTCATATAGATAGTACGATTGTAATTAACGGTGACAGATGGTGGGCAGAAGATGATGATATCATTTATATATGCGGAGAATATTACGAAAGAGATAGTGATGATATTGTAGAGGTAGATGGAGACTACTATCTTATAGATGATTGTTGTTACTCTGACTTTACCGATTCATGGCATTTAAAAGCAGACTGTGTAGAGTCCGACCATCATTCTACTTGGATTCCTAAAGATGATGCAGTAGAAGTGTGCGGAGAGTATTACCATAAAGATGATGTTGTACCTGTAAACTAAAAAAAACATGAAAGAAAAATTAATAGAAGTTCTAAGTATTCAAACGGCTAGTTACGAACAGTTTAGAATGTTTGCTTATCTTATCAGAGAGTTGAAGCGTTTAGATTGTGCTTACTATACTTATAACGGTTGCATATATGCGACTAAAGGTTATGCTGATGTCTACCCATGTGTTGTTGCCCATATGGATACAGTACATGATATGACTGATGACTTAACAGTTGTAGAAATTGATGGCAACCTGACTGGCTTCAATAAAGTAAAGATGGAACAGACGGGTATAGGTGGCGATGATAAGGTTGGCATTTTCGTAGCGTTGCAATGCTTAGAGAACTTTGACAATATCAAGGTTGCATTCTTCAGAGACGAAGAGGTAGGTTGTGAAGGTAGTTACAATGCTGATGTTAGTTTCTTTGACGACTGTAGGTTTGTTATTCAATGTGACAGGCGTGGCTATGGCGACTTTATTACTTCAGCTTCAGGTACAGAGTTGTCTAGTAAAGACTTTCAGAATGCTGTTAGTCCAATCATAACCGATTACGGATATGAATTTGAAAATGGTATGATGACTGATGTTATGGCTCTCAAAGAGTTAGGTATTGGTTGTAGCATGGCAAACATTAGTTGTGGTTATTATAACCCACACATGGACACAGAGTATGTTAATGTGTTAGAGGTTCAGCTTGTTACTAACATGGTGTTTGAGATTATATCTAAGTGTGAAGACGACTACCCACACAAGTATAAAGCTGCTGTAACCTATAAGCCAAAATATAAAGACTATACATTCTATGACGAAGAGTATGAGAAGTATGACAAGAGGCAAGTAGATAAAGCTTCTTATACTAAAGGAGATATGGAATGGGACAGTATAGGAAAGCTAAGCTACTGTGACGACTGCGGCAATACATCTAATCATTTTACTTATGTGAGGCCTTATAACTCATGGGTGTGTGACGATTGTTATGTAACACTCATGGAAGAAATGCCATTTTAATCTTCCTATCATCAAAATAAAATATATGAATAAAATTAAATCAAAAATCGTTTTAGGTAATACTGTAAATGGATATAAAATAAGAGATGCCGCTAGGCGCAAAAGAAATTATGTAATAAAAAATATCGTAACTGTTATTGAAGATAGGTTATTTAGTTTCTCATGTACTACTGAATTGTCTGTTGAACAATTAGAAGCAAATATCAAGAAATGGCTTACCTATGGTTTGGATAATCCTTGTGAAATAATTTCAATCACTTCTGAAATAGAAGAAACAAAAACTATTTATTGGTGGATGAATAAACTAGAAGAGCCATATAGAAGCGCATTCTTAGCAGAGAGAGATAAGTTTGCAATAACAAATAATTGGTATTCAGAAGAAGTTAGTTCTCTTTCAGTTGCAATAAATTCATCATTTACTTGGGTTCGTACTATTGGCGGACAAAGTTTTTGGGAAAAAATATACAGCAAAGCAAATCATGGTAAATTTAAAGAAATAGACGGTGTATTTGTATTTGATGTTGATAATCCTATTGTAAAAATAGAAGTTGAAAATGTAAAAATAGAAGTTGAAAACATAGTAATAACAGAACCAGGTCAGGAGGCTAGCTTTGAAGATTGGTTTCAATTACTTCCTGAAAGCTGTAGAGAAGAAGCCCTATCTCAGCCAAGGACAACATATCCTACTTATACGGCAATGTCATTGAGTAAAGCATTATACAAAGGATTCATATGGGATAATTCTCCTAGTGGAGATAGTTTTTGGAGAAACATAGCTGATAGTGAAGCTAGTGAAATAGAAAATAAATATTTTGAAAACATTAAAAAATTACAAGATGCAACAACAATGGATTAATACAGAAATGGAAGTTACCTACACACAAGTAGATGGTTTATTATTTATTAATTCAGCATCCCTATATATTAATGGGGTGCTGATTGATGTAACAGATAAAGTAAAAGACGAGTTAACTAAAATGATAAACAATGACATACCAAATTCTTGAGATGACAGGGCATCCTATTGTGTTCATTAGTATTAAAGATAAGGACTATCCAGACTACATACATTTAGGATATCAGATTATTTTTTCCGGCACAAAAAAAGAATGCTTTAATTACTTTGACGAACACATGATGGAAGAAGACTAATCTTCCTATCATCAAAATAAAAACAATGCAAACAATTTTCAACCACCCAATTCTATCATGCTTTGTAGTGTATTTAATAATGCTTATTATATCCTACATAGAAGCTGAAGAAATAAACGAAGACAAATGAAAAAATTAATCGTTCTAATCGCTATCTCTATCGCATTTACCTCTTGCTATTCAGAAAGAGGGCTGCCTTGTCCACAAAACAATAGACGTTATTTCTATCGTGTTCAAGGTACACATATTTTTCACCAAAGAAAACACTTAAGATGAACAATGTAACCCTATTAATGCTTTCTGAATTTATTGTGGGTAACTACGAAAATTTAAAGGAATACTACAACAAACTATCAAAGGAAGATAAGAAGCAGGTACCTATTACTTTGTTTATTATCAGAGTTTTTGACACATTACTAACCGCACAAATAAAAGAAAATGAATCTAAAAAAAGTATTATCGTTACGCCCGATTCACTTGCACAGATGGAAGCTAAGAATAACGCATCAGTCCAAGGACTATAGGTACATGCACGAGTGTTATGACTGCGAGAAATGTAACACGCAGATGTTTGTATCTAGACATTGGAATATGAAACCTGTTTATAAATTCAATAAAATAAAGTTGACTAAATGAAAAAATTTGCAAATATCCCAGAGCCTGACCGTATGATATTCGTAGCTCAGCTATGTCACAATATGTGGTACGATGACTCATGCTTTGATGAGGTAGAAGGGCTGATGAAAAGATGGAAGTCTAAGGATATAAGAGATGCCGTTTTTTATCCAAAAAATGAAGAAAAAATAGAAGAAGAAATTAAATATTAATTTTGATATTCACAAACAATCCACTAATTTTACACAAACAGACACACATGAGAGAAGAAACTATGCAAAGGGTTCAAGCCAGAACTATCCAACTACTTCAGAAAGAGTTGACAGATGTATTTGCCACTACGCTATCATCTGAGAATCAAGAGACACTTAAGTTATTAATCGAACACATTGTAATGTTATCATTCTATGAGTTCGGAATCCCAGCACCTAAATACACAAACTATGAAATCGTTACTGAAAGCCTTACAACAGTTTAACAAAATTTGCCCACCTGTAAAAAAGAATGCAGATAATCCATTCTTTAAAAGTTCGTTCGCATCCCTTGATGCCATTCAGCACCACATAAAGCCTCACCTAGATGCTTGTGGGCTGATTGTGATACAAGCCAATGTTTGGGAAGATGGACTACCGTTCGTTAGGACTGCCGTACTACACGTAGAGAGTACAGAGAGTACAAGTTCTATCTTTCCTATTATCGTTCAGAAGCAAACACCCCAAGAGTATGGCTCTGCTGTATCTTATGCTAAGCGTTATTCTCTTTCAGGGTTACTGAATCTAATCATTGAAGATGAAGATGATGATGGCAATGCTAGTAGTCAATCAGAACCTGGCGCAGCTAAGCCGACTGTATGGTTGAATGAAGGTACGCCAGAGTTTGACAAAGTTAAGAAAGCAATGTCTGAAGGTTACACACTTGAACAAGTAAAAACTAAGTATCTTATCAGCAAAAAGGTATCAGACTTATTAATTAAAAAATAAACACACATGAAAATCTCAAGAAACCAACAAACAGAAATTAGAAAGCATTTATTATCTGGACAGACTCCAAGCGAAGTAGCTGATACATTAGGTATTGGGCTTGCAAATATTTACCACCACAGAAAGGCTTTAGTTGCAGCTAAACTTCTTGAACCATTAAGAAAGGCAGCCAAGAAGCCAAACAATAAAACACATGCAGGAGCTGTTAATTACAAATTCATAATGGGTGAAGATTTTATTAATGACAAGAAACCATCTCCTGAAAAATCTATTAAGAATGTAAAGACTTGGAAGTTTGTTATGACAGAATACGCAGACGGCTCCGTTAAGTTAAATAGAGACAACGAAGGGTTTGATATGTTTGAATTGCTAGGTTTAGCCTCACATGCAACTCAAGACATATGCAATGAACTTCAATTAAATTTAGTAGAACAAAAATAAATTATGACACTAGAACAACTTAAAGAAAGACCGCTATCATACAGTTCCCTAAAGCAGTTTGCTATCAGCCCGGCACACTATATTAATTATCTGAATAAGGAAAGGGAGGAAACTCCCGCCCTTATTTTTGGCTCCGCTTTGCATTGTGCCTTATTACAGGAAGATAAATTTAAAGAAGAGTTTATTGTATCGCCTAAGTTTGATATGAGAAAGACTGCTGATAAAGAAGCCTATGCAAAGTTTCAAGAAGAAGCTAATGGTAAAAAGATTCTACCCGAAGATGTTTACTCAGAAGTTTACAGCTTGGTAAACCTAGTAAAAGAAAATCCAGAGTTTGTTACTATCATTTCTGATGCCGTTACAGTAGAGTCTAGAGAAGAAAAAGAATTGTTTGGGTTGCCGTTTGTCTTTATCAAAGACATTCAGACTACCAATATGATTGTGGATATTAAGACAGTTCAAAGTGCCGCGTCCACTGACTTGAACAAAGACTTTTTTAACTACGACTATCCTTTGCAGGCTGCTATCTACGGAGATAACTTTCATTTCTACGTTGTAGAGAAGAATCAGCCCTATTACAACGGTTTAATTGGCGTGGATAGTGATTGGTTCGATTACGGCACAAATAAGCTAGAAAGGCTTTGTATTGCGTTTAATTACGCTTTAGAACACCCTGAGTCTTTTACACAGTCATATGACTTTTGGTACAAGTTAAATAATAAGAAACCTATTATCTCACTCCCAGGTTGGGTAAAGAATTAGTTATGGTATCAAATAAAGAACTTTTGAAAATGTTTACTGAAAGTTCGTTGAAGTTTAAACTAGTGGAGGAACAAATAAATACTATGAAAAGTATGATTTCGTTTTCTTCTAAACCTAGGGCTGTTGAAAGGATAGTTGAGCCTTCGGTAATTAAAAGAATTATTGAGGATAAGTATGATGTAGATATAACTAAAAGGACTAGAAAGAGGGAATACATTTTCCCTCGTTCTGTCACCTCTTATTTCTTGCATAAGTATACACTACTTACCTTAAACAAAATAGCTATTCATGTAGGTGTAAACGACCATGCAACTGTATTAAATCATATCAAAAAGATAAACGATTTAAGAGATGTTTATCCTGAGATACAGGCTGAGTTAGATGAGATAGATGACAAGATTAAAAATCATTATGACAATCTTTACGGTAAAATAGATACAGATGCAAGTAACAGTATTCAAACATTATAGCGAGGTTGATAAGCCATCTTATGTATCATTAGAGTCTGTTTTAGGTGCTATTAAAGATGGAAGAAAGAAAGATGAAATACTTAGGATAAGAAAGTCTACAGATGAGTCTGAAATTAGAGCTTTGAAAATGCAGCTTCCCTGTGTGATATATTCAGGTAGGTTTGATATTGAAATGTCTCATAGAAGAAAAGATGGTTCTTATTATAAAAGTTTTAGAAACGATGAGTCTTTATCTGTTCATTCTAAATTGGTAGCATTTGACATTGATGATGTAGAAGATGTAGAAAAATTAAAGTCTGATTTAATTCAAGACGATTACATTTATGCAGTATGGAAGTCTCCTTCCGGCACAGGAGTGCATGGGTTAATTAAAATTGCTGATGGTAACAGGCATGAGGAACATTACTCAGCCTTGCTAAAGCGTTATCCTATGTTCGACACTACGGCTAGGAATCCATCAAGAGTTTTGTTTTTGAGTTACGATGAGAATCTTTTAATTAACGAAGACTCAAAGACATTCTTTGATTTAGTAGAGCGTGAAGAGTTTAAAGGTATAGAGTTGTCAGGTTCTTTTACTGACTACAGAAAGCTAGACATAGCAGCCAAGATGATTAGAATGGCGGAGACTGGCGCAAGACATAACGCAGTTATCAAGTCTGCTTACTTAGTAGGAGGTTATGTAGCAGGAGGTATTGTAGAAGAATCTATTGCTACTGAAGTATTAAAGCATGAAGTATTCAAGAAGTTTGAACGTGACGAATTAGAGATTGAGTACAAGGCTATTGAAGATGGAATTAAGGCAGGACAGTTCATGCCTATTAATGAGATAGCTAAGTACCAACAATCAGCTATGGAAGAGATTGGTATAGTAGAGGACGAGTTATCTTTTCTTTCTGATAACAAAACAGACGAGGAGTTTATTAGAAAGTATCGTTCAGGATTAATACCTATGGGTTTGCCTTTTGGGTACGACTATATGGACTCAAGATTGCTTTTAAAGGAAGGAGAATTCTATGCTTTACTCGGTCACTCTCACGTGGGAAAAAGTTCAGTTGGCTTTTGGCTGTCCTTTATTTCAGCTTTAAAGTACGATTGGGGATGGGTAATTTATACCGGAGAGAATAGAGTAGCTACTGTTAAAATGAAGCTGATAGAGTTCTATTGTGGTATGAAAATTAAGGAGATTAAAGAACACCATTTTCGCCAGGCTATGGTTTGGGTAAACGAAAGATTCTTCTTTGTCAATAACGACAACATGTACAAGTACGAAGAGTTGCTTTCCTATACTCAAAGTGTTTCTAAATACCATTCTATCAAAGGACTTCTTATTGACCCTGTAAATGCTTTAAGAAGCGACAACGGAAATAAGTATGGACATGAGATGGAAATGTATACTAATATGCTTTTGTTTACGAAGAGAACCAATATCAGCTTAGTATTATCTATTCACTCAAGGACTCAATCTCAAAGAGAAAGGGGGAAAGATGGGAATCAGGTTATGCCATTTGCTGCCGATGCTGATGGAGGCGCACTTCTTTATAACAAAGCTGATGTATTCATTACAACTAATAGAAACATACAGGACCCTGAGACATGGATGATAACCGAGTTGCATATCAGCAAACAAAGGAATAAAGAGACTGGAGGTGATGTAACACCAAAGGATAGGCCTATTAAATTAAAGATGTCATACGGAGTTGAGTTTACAGATGAGTTTGATAAACTTCCTTTTGATAGAGATTTCTTAAAAGAAGAATTAGTAATTGATTATAAACCTGCAACGTCTGATGATGTAGACGACTTGCCACCATTTTAATAATATGAACCATACACACTATGCATTATTTTGTGAAGGAGAATTATTCGCAGTTATTAAAAGGTCGGGATTCCTTGACGACTATAATAAAATAATTGACGATGTGCATTCATTAAGCTTAAAAGCAGTAAAAGCAATAGCAGACGAATTTTCTATAAGAAGAGAATGTGTTGTATTAGATGATTTTGCAAGACAGATTGAAAAACTATCTGCTTGTAGAGTTGATGATGTTATTGTTACTGCATTAGATTCTGAAACTCAGGAAGAATACGGTATTGTAATCACTAGAACATGGGAGTATTAATATGAAAAAATTACGAGTATTAATTGGCTGCGAAGAGTCTCAGACAATAACAAAAGCTTTTAGGTTATTAGGGCATGAAGCTTACTCTTGCGACTTGTTAGATTGTAGTGGCGGACATCCTGAGTGGCACATAAAAGAAGATGTATTTAATGTAATTAATAATGGGTGGGATTTAATGATTGCCCACCCACCATGTACTTTTTTAGCAGGTTCTTCTGTTCAATGGCTATCAAATCCAGAAGACAAACATCTTCCTTTCGACGATAGAAGACCGCATCCTAAATACCCTAACAGAAGAAAAGATATGTTAGATAGTATTGAATTTGTAAAAGCCTTATACGAATGCTATATACCAAAAGTATGCATAGAAAATCCTGTAGGATTATTAAGTTCTATGTGGAGAAAGCCTGACCAAATAATTCAGCCATATATGTTTGGAGACGAAGCTACAAAGACTACTTGTTTATGGTTAAAGAATCTTCCTTTATTAGTTCCTACAAAAATTGTGGCTAAAGGAGATAGAGTTGTATTTGCAAGCGGCAAGTCTCATCCTTCTTGGTACGCTGAAGGATATGGTAAAAGTAAAGAAGAAAGGCAAAGATTAAGAAGTAAAACATTCCCTGGAATTGCTGATGCAATAGCTAAACAATATAGTATATGAAAATAAAACACAAGCTACACAAGGTAACTGATAAGATTTATGCATTAGTAATAGACAATGACTTTGATAGGGCTATGGCTTTTATGAGAGTTTCTGAGTTTTACGAAAGCAAAAAGTATAAGGGTAAGCATATAAACATTTGGGACTTTATCAGGGAATACGCTGATGGTGGCAGCTTTACTTACCCAAAAGATTGGGAAGGTTTTAATTTACCTGTAAGTGTAGCAAAGGAATGTTTAGATTACGCTTGTACTGAAACTCCTTATGATACTTTTATGTATAATATAGTATATAACCTGCCAGAATACGGCTACCTTATCGGAACTAAATCAATAAATGGAAGTTTGTTTCAGCATGAGTTATGTCACGCACTTTATTTTACAAATGAAGAGTATAAGAAAGATGCTGATGAATTAACCAGGAAGTTCGATAAAAGGGTTTACAAAAAACTACAAGAGAGTTTACTATCATTAAATTATCACAAATCGGTAACGGACGATGAAATTCAAGCTTACTTTACAACAGAATCTAGCCCTATAATTGCTGATTTTATGAATACACTTGATTGTATTCAGCATCATAAGGAGTATAAAAAAAAATTAAGCAAGCACATTAAATCATTAAAAATTAAACCATGAATAAGCATAAAGAAGCATTAAAAAAGATAGTTGAAGTAACATTAGCCCAATCAACAGCTAATAAGATAGCCACCGAAGCCCTTCAATCAGAAAGTGAACAACCTAAATCAGAATCAAGGATGTATTCAGAGGATGAAGTAATAGGATTTGGTATATGGTTAGGGGAAAAGTATTGGTTTAATCTTTCCACTTATAAATGGGAGTGTAGAAATGAAGAAGGATTATACGAGGTTCTTGATTCAAAACAATTAATGGAATTATATCGCCAATCCCTT
>Ga0207957_1000029_pt1 | contig 37156 bp, 54 predicted proteins | sample CryBogCBH27Jun07_FD_184603 | JGI IMG/M metagenome (GOLD analysis project Ga0207957, IMG submission 184603) | Freshwater microbial communities from Crystal Bog, Wisconsin, USA - CBH27Jun07 (SPAdes) | ecosystem: Environmental > Aquatic > Freshwater > Lake | place: Crystal Bog, Wisconsin, USA...
AGGGTTACACGACCACCCGTGCGGGGTATCTCGACACGATGAACGGGCTTGTCTCCGCCATCTGGTCTGCGGCTACCAGAACGCTCTCGGCATTTGCGTTTACGGTCTCCACGAACGACGCGACCCCGATCGCGGCTATCAAAGCGAAAACCGACAATCTCCCCGCATCCCCCGCGCCAGCAGGAGACACAACTGGCCTAACCGCCCTCGGCTACACCGCGACCCGTGCGGGGTATCTCGACACGCTCAATGGTCTCGTGACGGCTATCTGGTCTGCGGCGACTAGGACACTCTCGGCGTTCTCGTTCACCGTCAACACGGCGAGCGATGCCAATGTGACGGCAATTAAGGCCAAGACCGACAACTTGCCGAGCGATCCGGCCTCCAACACGCAAGTCAACACCCGACTTGCCGCTTCCGGCTACACCGCACCGGATAATACCTCCGTGGCCGCGATCAAAGCGAAAACGGATAACCTTCCGGCCTCTCCGGCTCCGGCTGGGGATACGACGGGGCTCGCGGCCTACGGAGTGGCGAAACCGTCCGATGTCACCGCCGCTCTCACGAGCCAAGGACTCACCTCCGCCCGCGCTGGCAAACTCGACAACCTCGACGCCGCGATCTCAAGCCGACTCGCTTCCTCCGGCTACACCGCACCGGATAATACCTCCATCGCGGCCATCAAGGCGAAGACCGATAACCTCCCCGCTTCTCCGGCTCCGGCTGGGGATACCACGGGGCTTTCATCTTATGGAGCGGCGAAAACCACGGACATCCCGACCTCGAACATCGCCGCGATCAAGGCCAAGACCGACAACTTGCCAGCAAGTCCCGCCCCCGCTGGCGATACCTCCGGCCTGACCGCTTACGGGGCAAGCAAGCTCACTTCCGCAGATGTAACAAACGCAGTCCTGCCGATCGTATGAGTGACGACCAGATCAATATCCTCCGAAGCGACATTGCCGCGCTCAAAGCTGTCATGGAGGAGCGCAGTCGTTCCGCTGACAGAAACTCCACGCTTCTGCGAACGGTTGCTACGGTCGTCCTGCTTCAGTTCATTGGCACGGTCTATATAGCCGGAGTCAAGACCCAGAAACTTGACAACCTTTCCGATGAAGTCGTCCAGCTTCGTGTCCATGTCGAGAACCTCACCGTGAAACACCTATGACACCTAGAGCCAAAGAAAACGTCACCATGATCATTTTCGTTGTCTTGGGATTCATCATGGCGTCGCTGATCGTCTTCTCTCTCGGCGGATGCGCTCATCCCGTAGTCACCGCAAAACAAAACCCGTCGATCTGCCACGCCGCCGAGATTTCCGACCGAATTGACAACAAAGCGGTCATCGTTGCCGAGTGGCTAAAGACTCATCAATGAAAACTTCTGTTCTTGTTTCGCACAAAGGATGGTTCCTTTTCTGCCCTGTTCTATGGAGCGAAGAGGAGCAAATGGCGATTCCTCGGTGCGGCGGTTGGTTGCTTTTCGACATTGCGCTTGAAATCCAACAATTCCGCAATTGGACGCTTTCGTATTTCGGGATTGAAGGAGGTTTCCCATTCCGGCTTCAACCACTTCCTTATCCCAAAATAGTCACGGTATGAAACCCTGTATTCTCATCATTCTTTCGTGCGTTTGGTGCGTTGCTTTTGGTTTTACCTCCAAGGCCTCGGAAGAAATCACCAAGGCCGACATCCTCAAGACCGTCAATCATATGCAGCAACTCGCGGCGCAGCAAAAACAAGACTTGATCCAGGCACAGCAGGATTATGCGATCCAGCAGGATGCTTTGGAGAAAGCGCAGGAGGATGCGGTCAAATATAATACCGAATGCGCGCAGGCAGAGAAGGAGAGGGATGCGCTGATCTGGATCTTTGCCATTGCTTGCGGAGGTGCAGCCCTTTCGACCTTCCGCTCCGCGCTTCAAGTGATTTCCATGCCGTGGCAGCTTATCGCGCTGGCCGGAGTGTTCGCTGGCGGATTCGCCCTTGGCTTCAGCATTGGCAGATGGGCCTTGCGCTTCCTCGCGGAATTCACCCCGCATCTTCCTTTCTGATGAGCATCCGGTCATTCCTTCAGGAAGGGACAGCCGACAGCATGGCGCGGCTGATCTTTTTCATCGTGGGAATCACCACGTGCGTTGTCTTTCTGGCGGGGCTTCTCTATTCGCTCTGGAGCCATAAGCACGGGGGAGACTATGACCTTCCCCGCAACCTTACAGACGCTCTGCGTGATGTGTTTATCGCCTCGGGTGCTGGCAAGGTTGCACAGCGGATCTGGGGTGAGGCATCGCCTACGCAGTCAACCCCTCCGCAACAATGAACAGGATCCTTGCCACCATCAACGGCAAGCCAATCACGCAAGAGGAAGATGGGAGCGTGACGTTTTGGGGTGAGGCTTGCGTCGATGCGGATGGATCTCCCCGCGCATATCACCCATACGGGCAAGGGCTGGATTACCTTACAAATGCCGGGCACACGGGGAACTGGTGGGGAATCGTGACGGATCAGCTAGGTTATCCCATACTTCAAGGATCAAATGATCCCGCTCCTGGATTCTACATCTCGACCACATCGCTCCAGAATCGCCAGTTTCCGCGCACCGACCCGCGCCGATATATTGATTCTGAATCTGTCCCGTTCATCGTCGTGCCTGGGCCAGTTGCTAAAGCCGCCGCTGGCATCGTCCTAGGGTGCAAAGCGGAAATTTGCAACACAGCTACAGGGCAGACCATTTCCGCAGTTGTCGCAGACCTTGGGCCAGCTTCCCATCTCGGGGAGATGTCCATCGCAGCGGCAAAAGCATTGGGGATCAATCCCGACCCCAAGACGGGCGGAAGTAGCGCAAAGGATTTTCGATATACTTTCTGGCCTGGAGTCGCCGCCCAAGGATTTCAGCTTCAGCCGCTTGCATAAAGAAAACGCGGGGTTCTTGCCGCGCCCTCATGTTGTTAAAAAGAAATGTCCGTTTTTTTAACACATCCTTTGACACGGATCATCTCACAATGATCCCTTACACGCCCGAAGAGGACGCAGAGGAAATATGGGGAGAGGCGTATTTGCACGGGCGCAACAAATACGAAGCGGGAAGCGAGGAGCACCGAACCGCATTCTGGACTGCCGGAGCTTCATGGTATGCGAGCGAACTTCACGGAGAAGCGATCGACTCCATCGCCTACCTCCACCATCTCCGTTCGCGTCTTGCGTCCATCCACTCCCTAGCGCGACTCATGCGCGAAGATGACGACATGACGCTATCCATGGCTGCGACAATTCTGGAACACCTTGTGAATGGGCATCCTCCCAAGGATCTGCCAACGCCTCACCACCATGACTAAAAAAACTACCATCAATTGGGGATCAGTTGCCCGTGATGCACGGGAGCGAGCGCACAGCGTTGAGGTTTCTGACTACAAGCGGCAGCTTGAAAACTACCAGAAGCTCGTCAGTGAGCTTGAAAGCCAGCTCGACGTTGTTTCATCGCTCCGATCAAAGGACGCAAGCTCAAAGGCCATGAAGCCCGTGAGCCTTGACGCTGGCGAGGCGGTAGCCGTTCTATGCGCTTCTGATTGGCACGTTGAAGAGACTATCACTCGCGCCAGCACCAACGGACTGAATGAATTCAACCTTCAGATTGCCGAGGATCGCATACAGCGATTCTTCACTTCTGCTGTCAGGCTGACGGAGATCCAGCGAGCAGGGTGCAAGATTGAACAGGCCATTCTATGGCTGGGAGGGGATCTGATGAGTGGATTTATCCACGAGGAGCTTCAGGAGACCAACGAATTGACACCGACCGAAACGATCCTCTGGCTCCGCGATCAGCTCACCAAAGGGATCAATTATCTCCGACAGCATTTCAACGGCATCAAGATTGTTTGCAACTACGGAAACCACGGCAGGACCACCAAAAAGCCGCGCCACATGACGGGGTATAAGAACAGTTACGAGTGGCTCCTGTATTCCATCCTCTCGGCTCAACTGACTGGCGATGATTTGGAATGGGTCGTCGCCGACAGCTATCTCTCGTTCGTCCCCATCTATGGCAAGACGATCCGATTCCACCACGGCGACGGGCTGAAGTATCAAGGTGGCGTTGGCGGTCTCACGATCCCAACCGAGAAGGCGATTGCAAGCTGGAACAAGGCGAAGGTTGCAGACCTGGACGTTTTCGGTCACTGGCACACTCAACAGCAAAATCCCAAGTGGGTCTCTAACGGCTCTCTCATCGGCTACAACGCTTATGCCGTGAGCATCAAGGCTGGCTACGAGCCGCCGCAACAGACTTTCTTCCTCTTCGATAAAGACAGGGGCAGAACCATCACCGCACCCATCATCCTGTAAAATCATGAACTGGAAGAAACTCGTCCACAAACAGAACGCAAAGCACTACGCATGGCCGGAGGGATGGGATCCCGCCGAGGTAATTGCCGAGCAACTGGAATGCTCGCCAGAGCGTGTCAGGGAGCATCTCGCTCCGTCGATCCGCGCCGGAGAAGTGGAGGTGAAGCAATTCACGATCTGGGATGGAGAAACGGGCAGAAAGGTCGTGAAGACGGGTTTCCGCATTGCTGGCGTAAAGTCGCAAGCTCGGCACAAATCCGTCGATTACATCCAGAAACCCGACCGCTGGCCATTTTTTGAGGGTGCAACGATCAAGCGAATTGATTCCCCCCGCATAGGCATCGTCGCAAAGGATGGGAAAATTAGTTGGGAAGATGGGAAGGTGAACATCCCATCAAGATCGACAGCAAAAAAGCTCCGACTTGCTCGGTAAATGAAATTGCGTAGGGTAAAAATTACGCCCGAAACAATCAAGGAAATCGAACGGCTAGACCGTGCCACATTCAAATCATCGCCCAAGGTTGACCTTTCCGAAGGAACTTGGTGGATAGTCCGAACACCTGCAGGTAGGGCAATTGCTTTTGCCGGGATGCGCCCCAGCGTCATGAAGTGCCATGAGGGAATGGGCTACATGATTCGTTGCGGCGTGATTTCAGATTTCCGAGGAATGGGAATTCAGCGGAAGCTCATCAAGGCTCGGGTTTCCCATGCGAAAAGGCAAGGGATGTCAGCCGTTATCACCTATGTCATGAACTGGAACCTAAAGAGTGCCAACAACGCCATTTCCTGCGGTTTTAAGCTCTACAAGCCTTCGCACCCCTATATGGGCAATGATGTTTTTTACTTCAAGAAGGAGCTGGCGTGATCGCTGGAGGAGGGTGGAGTTTTAGGAACTCCCTTAAAATTACATCCCCTGCAATGCCTTGTTCTCTTTGGCTTTTTGGGCTGCTGCCTGTGATTCTTGGAACTCCTTTGTCCAAACAAAAAGCACCTGCTTAATGTTTCTTTTTTCAGCGAACATTGAACATTCAGAATTCTGCCAATGTTCAGACATTGAAAAGGTTGGAACCTTCTCCCATTGTCCTGCAAAATTTGCTTTCAGCAGGGTTTCCACTTCGTTTCCAGAAAGGTCTGACCCAATACCGACCCGATCTCTATCGTTGTGGCTGTATTGAATTTGGCCGGCCTTTCCGTTTAGGAAAGTGATGAAGATCTCGTATTGCCCTTTGGTAAATCGCAGGACTTGATTCCCATTCTCATCGGTTTGCGTTTCGGTAGGAGATCCGTATCGAATCCCGCACTCTGCTGGTGACTCTCCGAGGCGGCAAAAAGCAGTTGAGGAAAGGAGAATCATTGCGGCCAAACAAACAACCGATGTTTTCATATGGATTTCTTTTGTATTACTTTTTGGGGGATGGCAAGAGCAACTTGACGGACTTCTCCAACGCCTTCCCGATTTCCACAACGGAAGCGTGGGTATATTTTGAATTCATTCTGGGGTCGTCATGGTCGCAAATCAACTGGCGCATCCTCTGATCGGCCCCTGACTGCATCAACCACGAAGATGCGGTGTGGCGCAATGAATGGAAGGTCTTGGCACTCGTGCTTCTACCTTGCCCCTTGCCCTTGGTGATCTTGCGGTCGATTTCAGCCCTTTCCATTGCAAGCTCAAGCCATCGTGACGGGTGCTTTTTTGCGGCCAGCTTTGGCGTGATAAACCCTTTTCCTTTTTGGGGGATGAGCGTCGCCAATTCACCAACAAGAGGGAGTCTGATTGGCCTACCTTTTCTCCGCTTCTTTTGCGGGACAAATTCAATGACCCTGACACCTCCCTCTGTGAATATCTCTTCAAATCGGCGGGACGCGGCATCAACAGCGCGGAGTCCATAGGTGAGGCCAAACAGGAAGTGGATTCGCTCTTCACCGCTGACGACCTTCACTTCTTCCCCATCCTCGCGCATGAACCCATTCAGGATGCGATGCACTTCCGAAACGTCGAACGGCTCGCGAGTGGAATCCGTCACCGCTCCACCGGAATCCATTTTCACCAAGGCAGCAGGATTGGTCTCGACGTATCCAAGGAGCTTTGCCCGTTCAAAAATGGCTTTCACGGTCTTTGTCGCTGATCTGGCGGTCGTTCCTGCCAACCCATCGTCCTTCATGCTTTTGTAGAACCCCGCAACGTCGCGGTGCGCTATCTCCCGAAGATCACGGGATGCCCTGCCTCCAAGATGTTCCGAAAACCGCCTCACCTCTCCCCTATATTTTTTGAGGGAGCTTTCCCCTGCGTCCGACTCATCCAGGTATTGAGCCGAGAACTCCGTCCATGTCGTCGTCTTGATAGGAACCTCTACTCCTGCCGCTCTGAGGAGGCTTTCCACGCGCTTTTCAAAAACGCCCCGACTCATCGGCGGGGCATCCTTGGTTTCCATCGCTACCCGCTCAATCTCATCGGCTACCCGCAAGGCTTCCTTTTTGGGAGTGGTGACGGGAACCTTGGTGCTTTTTGCGGTTCGCTTGAAAAACCCGCCGGAGGGGTGATCTGGCAATGGCTTCCATTCTTTGATGAAGGCGATCCAGTAGGGAGAGCGTGGGGAGCGTTGGACAGAGGCCATGGGAATCTTCAGTTATTACAGAAAGTTATTACGGAAATAGGGCATTTGCGAGAAAATATGGCCAGTTCTACTCTGTTGATCCTTAAATCGGTAGATGTGTCGGTTCGAACCCGACCGCCGGTATCTACTCTGTTGAGTGTCAAAACAGAGTGGGAGTTATTACCAAAAGTTATTACCAAACGGGCAAATTGCGGAAGCGTTGCCATATATGCCGTTATTGCCGTGCGCGATAGCTCGCAAGCAGGTGCGCAGCCTTTGCGGGGTCTTCTCCACGGCTGATGATCTCAAAAACTATCTCCTTCATCCTCTTCCGCTTTCTCTTGAGGGAATCAACCGCTTTGTCGATGTCGTCTAGGTCTGCGGTGTAGGTAGCAATGAGCGAGCTAAACGCCACCCATGCTGGTGATTTTTTTGCTTCCTGAAGTTTTTCTGCATCCTCAAGACTTGCCAGCAAGGATGCGTCGCCGCGCCCTACTGCTTCCTTGTGCTTGCACATCATGTGATTCCCCCCCGCTTCGCAGTAGCAGAGGCAACGGATGAATCCACTCTCGTCGTCGAGGCTCATCCCGTAGAAGCCATCCGAGGAACTGCTTTTGGATTGAATGGTGATTTTCATTTACCGATGCTTCTTGTTTTACAACCAGTCAACGGGGGTGCCGCAAGGAAACCTGATCAAGCGGCATTGCGCCCCCGGTGGGGAGTGCTTTGTTTTTTCTTTGGTTTGATTCGAATGGATGCCGGAGCGGGAGCAACCTCAAGCAGCTCTTGGTATGTCGGTGCATCCTTTCCCAGTTCACGAATCAAGAGGGATTGAACCAACGCGGAAAGGTTCATTCCGCGAGATGCGGCCAATATAGCTCCCCTATCCTTGAGGAGGTTTGGCATTGAGATGCCAGCATTTCTGCCGCCGAGTGGGTTTGCCTTTGCCATGTCAACAACATTCTCACACAGAATCAAAAATTGTCAAAATTTGATTTGTTGCGCTTTTGCTTATTTTTTCCGTTGTCATCCCATGTCAATTTATGACAAAACAAGCTCATGGCACGACCGAAGCAAGCAGACAAACACAGGGCGGTGAACTCAGGGATTTCCCTCCCTACCGCATTAATCAAGGAAGCGAAGAAGGCCGCATTCTCTCAGGGCAAGAGTCTTTCGGGACTAGTTCGGGAGTTGCTGATGCGCGAACTGCAAAACTCATGAGCGAAGAAGATCCCATCCTAACCGCCGCGATGTCGGCTCCCAAAAAAGACCGCTCCCTAATCGGGCCAATCCTCCCCGCCGCAATGGCTCTTATTGCCAAGGGATACACACACCGCGAGGTCTACGACTTCCTCAAGGAACACGGGGCCAACGTCCCCGAGAGCTTCGCCAATTTCTCTTCAGCCCTCGCCAAGAGGACGAAGCGAGTCCGAATCCAACTCATCGAAAAAGCCACCAAATGATCGCCGCACTATCCCTAGCCGTATTCATCGCCCTTGTCTGGGGTCGTGAAGAACTAACCGAACTCCTCGCCGCCGCCTTGGAGCGGTTTAGCAAATGAGAGACGAGACGATTACCGCATCCATGGAAGAGAGTCTACGAAAGATCGCCTTGCTTGAGGTTGCAAGGGAGAGGCTTTCATCACCATCAAAACGCTCCTCTCTACTTTGCCGCCTTTGGAACTGGTATGCGCGCATCACGGGATGGGAGAAGGCATCACTCCAACGCCGGACGGGTCTAAAGATCCGCTCCACAGCATACCCCAGCGCATGAACCTGGGGCCTTTCTACCAAGTCCTCTTCGGAGCAACGGCATTCGCCCTTCTAGTGAACTTCTGGAGATCGGGAGGTGGACGATGAATAGCCGCGCCAAAGGATGCAGGGGAGAGCGCATGTGGCGCGATCAGCTCCGCGAGGCTGGCTTTGAAGCCCGACGTGGACAGCAGTTTTCAGGAGGGGCCGACTCTCCCGATGTCATTTGCTCATCGCTTCCGGAACTCCATTTCGAGGTCAAGAACGTAGAGGCCGGAAACCCTTACAACTGGCACGACCAAGCAACCGCCGACGCTGGCGAGAAGATCCCAGTAGTCGCGCACAAGAGGAATGGTCGCCGCTGGCTCTGCATCCTCTCCGCAGAAGATTTCCTGAACATTTTGAGGCGTTCCGATCTGGTCGCTTCATCAGCGGATTACAAGGCCGCAATCGAATCCTTGTAACAACTAAAAACAAAGATCCCAATGAAAACACTAAAAGTTAAATGGACGGGCATTCGTCCGCTACTAATGCACAACGGCCTTCTGGCAGATCCCACCAACCCTATCGTTCGTAGGGGAAAAGAGATCACTAGCAAAGGAACAAAGAAGATGACCGATGCTGATCACGAGGAAAAAGCCCGGCTTGAGTGGGATGGTGGCCTTTATTGGGATGAGGACGATGGAGCAATCATTCCTTCCGACAACATAGAGCGTTGCATCCAGCTCGGAGCGCAAAAGTCACGAATCGGCAAGGATGTCCAGGCTGCGGTCTTTTGCTCTGCTCCCCATGTCCGCATCGACTACGAAGGGCCAAGGAACAAGGAAAAGATGCACGCTGACCCGCGCTTTTCTCTCCGCAAAGGCGTCTGCGTCAATAAGGCAAGGATCATCCGCATTCGCCCGATGATCCCGACGGGATGGTCACTGACCTTTGATGTTGAATATGACGAGACAATCGTCAACCCGAAGAACCTTTTGAAGGCAATGACTGATGCCGGGGCATTGATTGGCCTTGGGGATTGGCGTCCTAAGTTTGGCCGTTTCTTTGTGGAGGAACTTTAATGGTTAGTACCTTACAGATTTTGGCGGGGCAAGGAACGGCGTGGCATGGCGTAACCAGGCGCTGCGGTGCACGGCGCGGCGTGGCTAAACACACAGCGGGGGAGGAATCCCCCGTTGGAGTTTGGTCTGGCACGGCAAGCCTGGGCACGGCAGGGCGTGGATGGGCAGGGAAAGGCGCGGCTTCTCACACTCTGCTTCAGAAATGGAGCAGAGAAGAGAGGTCTGGCGAGGAGAGGCGTGGCAGGGCAAGGATCGGCACGGCAAGGCTACACACACTGCATCCCACGGGGTGCAGAAGCGTGGCTAACAACTAACCACGAAACAAAACACCAATGAACACAGAAAAAATCCAAGTCCTGAGGCTTCCCCTCTGGAAAAACTGCCTTGAGGAAATGCTCCGCGAGGGCGTCGATCACGGCAAAACATACGAGGCGGCTTTCTTTGAAAACCACCTGAAAACAAACCGCACAACGATGGCTTTCGGCCTAGGGGTGTCATCCATCCGCACCGCCCTTCTGGAACACGGATTCTTCCTATCCGGCAGGGGGCAAAAGGGTGATCAGTTTGTCATCCTGGACGCCGCAAGCAACACCCGCGTCATGGAGAACTTCCAGCAAGCCGCCGCTGTTGCTCTGAAAAAGGGCGTCATTCTAGGAACTAATACACGGATGGATGTCCTGACCGATGAGGAACGCCGACGCCATGAGGCAACCCTTGAACGCCTTGCAATCCGCTCCGCGCTTATGTCGCGCAAGATTGGCCCTATCAAGGCCGCATTAACTCAACTCAACCAGAAAGCAGCCTAACCCGCCAACCAAACAAAACAATGATCATAATCGCATCACTTAACCTCGCAAAAATCAACAAGGACAAGATCACCACTAAAGTCCTGAAAGACGGATCAACTGCAAAGTTTTTCCCGATCACCATCTTCCTCAACGACGATGGAGCCGTCGATCAATACGGCCAGAGCGGAACCATCAAGGAGTCCATCAGCCTTGAAGAGCGAAACGCCGGAGTGAAGCCCGTCATCCTCGGGAATCTTAAGATCGTAGGAAACAAGCCTCGCCCTTCGTATCAGGCAGAGGATCGCAACGACGACGGAGACCAAATTCCTTTTTAATATGGATTCCGAATCAATAGTCCACCTAAGCGTTGCGTCTATCGTCGCATCTATCTGCCTCCTGATTTTTGGGATTTGCTATCGATGCACAAGTGTTGATAAGGCGGCAATTCAAGCAGGGTTAGTTCAAACAACCGTGCAGGGAAGTTCATCCCTTGCGTGGACAAAAAAGGACTGACCATGAGCAACACACTTTCAACGGCACTCGTGTCGGCTCTTGGGGAGCTTCAGAACGTGCAGAAGAATGCGACGAATCCGCATTTTCGCAACCGATACGCCTCCCTTGATGCAATCCTTGATTCCATCCGGCCTGTGCTGAAAAAGCACGGGCTGGCAATCAGCCAGGAGCCGATCTCCGATGAAGACAGGGTGGGGGTGACTACCAAGATCATTCACACATCAGGAGAGTCCACATCATCCACCCTACTCCTACCCGTCCAGCAGAACACGGCGCAGGGATACGGGTCTGCCCTCACCTATGCCAGACGCTACGCCATCGCCGCTGTGCTAGGCATTGCCGCAGACGATGACGACGACGGGGAGGTGGCGAGTAGTCCACCGCGAAAACCAACTGCCGCCCAACCTCTCCCTCGCGTCGAAACTAAGGAGAGGAAGGGGGCAGAAGCCGCAGGATCAACCGCAGGGCAGAAGCCTAGCATCAAGGCGGATGATGAAGTCAACCATGGGCCGGATCTTGCCGACTCAGATTTGCCCTTCTAGCCATGAGCAAGACCGTCACACTTAGGGCAATGGGAGATGCCATCCACAGGGAGCGGCATCTGGAAGAAGAACAATGGAGATACGAGGCGAAGCGAATCAAGGCGGAGCGATATGGCGATTCCGACGCTCCATCTCCCTACATGGTCTCCTGCTTTATCGGAGACATCAAAGCGACCGCCGTCGGCATCCTGACGCAATTAACGAGGCTTCAGGAGAAGGGAGACCAATGCGGTGTAGATCAGCACTTGGCCGAGGCTTGCCACATTCTTGCGGAGGCTTTCTCTAGTCTTGCGAGGGTAGAAAAAAATGCGAAGCGCAAAGCTGATTTCGTTCCTTTTGAGGAGCGATTTGGAAAGGAGTCCAAATGATTGCCGCGACGCGCAGGATGAATCACATCATGCTCGCGGTTCACGCCGACGCTGATGAGTCGTTTGACCTTCCTCGCGGATTCGCCGCCGAAATGAAGAGGAAATGCAACGCCTTCATGGATAAGCGCGGTCTGACTTCCAAGGCGTATTACTTTGGGAACTTCAGAGTTGAGGTGAAGAAGGAGGGAGGGAAATGATCGCGCAACTATCACTTCCCATCGCCTCGAGGGGTATCTCATACGACGTTGACCTCCAGCGGCTAGAAGATCGACTGACATGGGCTGACGACTGGATCACTGCCAAGGATCTATGCGCCGACCTGGACATGACCGACAGGCACATCCGCAAGCTAGCGGAGATGTCGGAAGGCAGGATCATTGGAACGGATTCAGGATACAAGCTCACTTCCCGAGTCACGCCGGAGGAGTTCATCGAGTGGCGTGGACGCTATGAGAGCCAGATCAAGCGCATGCTGGAGAGGGTGCAGCGCACCGCAAGGCAGTGGCACAGGAGAGCAGAATGAACTACGACGAGTTCATCCAAGGAAAGACCCGCCGCGCTCAGTCGCACGGATTCGAACCGATACCCATTACCGCTCCGCTTTTCGACTGGCAGAAGCACGTCGTGAAGTGGGCAGTGAAACAGGGCCGCGCCGCTCTCTTTGAGGATTGCGGTCTCGGCAAAACACTCCAGCAACTTGAATGGGCGCATCAGGTAGTCCAGCACTCAAAAAAACCAGTCTTAATCCTGACCCCATTGGCGGTCGCGCATCAGACAGCGAGCGAGGCTGGGAAGTTTGGTTACATCGCCAGCGTCGCTGAATCCGATGAGGACATCAAGAAGGCCCAAATCTACATTACAAATTATGAGAAGCTCGATCACTTCGACTGCTCATGGTTTTCGGGAGTGGTGCTGGATGAAAGCTCTATCCTGAAGAACTTCACTGGAAAGACACGCAGGAAGCTCACAGATACCTTTGCAAATACTCCATATCGTCTCTGCTGCACGGCGACACCGTCACCAAACGACTACACGGAGTTCGGACAACACGCTGACTTCCTCGGGATCTGCTCTCCGGCTCAAATGCTGGCCGAGTTCTTCATCAACGACACCTTTAACACGGGTGATTGGAGGCTGAAGAAACACGCAGAGCCAGTCTTTTGGGCATGGGTGGCATCCTGGGCCGCTTGCGTATCCAAACCTTCAGACATCGGATTCAATGATGATGGATACATTCTCCCGAAGCTGAACCTTCAGACTTGCATCGTCCAAGTTGACGAGGTGGCCGTCGAGGGGAGCGAGGAGTTATTCAAACACGCCACTCTCTCGGCGACGACCATGCACCGAGAGCTTCGTGAGACCGTCAAGGATCGCGTCGCAAAGGTGGCAGAACTCGCCAACGCATCCGATGATCCTTGGCTGGTCTGGTGCAATACTAACGAGGAAAGCGAACTCCTGAAGGAGGCCATCACGGGATCGGTGGAGATCAAAGGGAGCGATTCAACGAAGCACAAGGAGCGAGCAATCGACGGATTCCTTGATGGGTCCATCCGTGTGCTGGTTAGCAAGCCAGGCATATGTGGCTATGGGATGAATTTTCAACATTGCCATAACGTCGCATTTGTCGGGCTTTCCTACTCGTTTGAGGACTTTTATCAAGCCCTCCGGCGCACCTACCGATTCGGCCAATCAAAAGAGGTGAATGCTTACATCGTCCAAGCATCCACAGAGGGAGCAATCCTGAAAACCATCCAACGCAAAATCAATCAACACGCAGAAATGCAGGAAAAAATGAAAGCGGCATCACTCGCTTTCACTCACCAAAACCAGAAAGAACTAACAATGAAAACAGATATTACAACCGAGACGGGGGATGGATTCACTATCCATCACGGAGATTGCGTCAGGGTGGCAAAGACCATTCCCGACAACTCCATCGACTTCAGCGTCTTTTCGCCTCCGTTTGCCGACCTCTTCACCTACTCCAACGATCTACAGGACATGGGTAACTGCTCCGATGTCACGGAGTTCATGGAGCACTTCACGATTCTGCTGAAGGAATTGCATAGGATAATGGTGCCAGGGCGCGAGGTGGCGATCCATTGCGTCGATCTACTCTCGACCAAGTGGAAGCACGGGGCCATCCAGTTCCAAGACTTCAGCGGCGAGATCATCCGCGCCATGTGGAAGGCTGGATTTTTCTTTCACTCCCGCATTTGCATCTGGAAGTCGCCAGTCACAGAGATGCAGCGCACGAAGGCTCACGGGCTTCTTTACAAGACGCTCAAGAGCGATTCCTCCATGTCACGAGTCGGGTGCGCGGACTATCTGATCGTATTCCGAAAGGAAGGCGATAATCCGAAACCGATCACCAAAGACCCGACGAAGTATCCCGTTGATTGGTGGCAGGAGGTGGCATCGCCTGTCTGGATGACGGTTGATCAGGGGCGAGTCCTGAACCGTGACGGAGCGCGGGATTCAGCCGATGAGAAACATATCTGCCCTCTTCAGTTGGATGTCATCGAACGGGCAATCGAGCTTTGGAGCAATGAAGGGGACACGGTTTTTTCTCCGTTCACGGGAATAGGCTCCGAGGGATACGGGGCTTTAAACCTTGGCAGGAAGTTTATTGGGGCCGAGCTGAAGGATTCCTACTTCAAGCAAGCGGTTCAGAACCTAAAGAACGCGAAGGCCCAGGGGGATCTTTTCTCAATAGCATCCTAATGAAACTCCACCCGAAAAACTGGGAGAAGTTCCAGCATTACAAAGATAGATGCCCTCCGTGGATCAAGCTCCACAGGGATCTTCTTAATAATCGGGATTTCATGGGGCTTCCGTTTGCTAGCAAGTCGCTAGCACCTTTGCTCTGGTTGCTAGCAAGCGAACAATCCGACGGGGTGTTTGATGCAACGACAGACGAGATCGTCTTTCGGCTTCGCATTACTCAGAAGGAAGCCAGAGATGGGCTTAAACCGTTGATAGAGAGGGGATTCTTTGAAGTGGTGGAAGGTGATGCTAGCAACACGCTAGCAGGTTGCTATCAACTTGCTATCCCAGAGACAGAGGGAGAGAGAGAGACAGAGCAGAGACAGACTTCATCATCGCCTGCGGCGAATGATGCAGGGTTTGATGAGTTTTGGAGGGCTTACCCGAGAAAGGTTGGAAAGGGAGCGGCATTGAACTCATGGAAAAAAGCCAAGCCTCCTCTTGATCGAGTGCTTTCAGCGATCCGAAAGGCTCGTCAATCTCCCGACTGGCTGAAAGAGCGTGGTGCATTTATCCCGCACCCCTCCACATGGCTAAATCAAGGCCGATGGGAGGATGAGGGCATGGATTACGCGGCATTGACTGGAAAACTTGATAGCGGGGCTGCTAGGGGCCAAGGAATCGACGAGGAGGATGCCCTTAGATGGCGTGGAGAGAACTATCCCGAATCGCTCGCCGTTCATCCGACATCGGCGACGTTCCGATTCGATCAATGGCCGAAATCGACTCAGCGGGAATACTTGGCCAGCAAATCAAAGCAGGAGGTGAAGGCAGCATGAACACAATCACCGACCCCCGCGCCATGAATTTCATCCTCCTGGCCCTCTACGCCGCCAACGCCCTTCGTTGGTCATTCGTCAGCAAGGCCGATGCCCTTTACTGGGCCGGAGCTTTCATCATCACAACAGCAGTCACACTAAAAACCAACCCCTAGAACGCAATATGAGCAAAAACACCGAACAAGACCCACTCTGGCTTCAGAAATGGAAGCAGGAGGGAATCCGCTACCTCGGAAAAGACGGAAGCGGCCACATCGACCACATGGATCGCTGGGAGCAAGCCTTCCGCATCGGATTCATGGAGGGAATTAAATCCGCAAATGAGGAGTTTGATCTCCCATGCGGCGCACACATCGCGGCGATTGAACTGATGGAGGAGGATCCAGAATGAAACGCCACTATCAGCCGCTGATTCCCCTGATTCTCATCGCCGCACCTTGGGTGCTGATCTACGCCGCCGCTCACTTCATTAAACACTAATATGAGTAAAGAAAACCCACTTAAATACATAACGGTAGTCTATGAAATCGTAGACGAAACCGAATGGAGAAAGACCAATCCGCTCCAATATGAACACCACGGGCTTAGAGCGATCACGGTTGCCGCTTACGACGCAATCGAATTGCTGGATGAGGCCCAAGAAAATTTAAAAGCCAAATGAATCCCTCACCAGTTTTCCCTAAATGCCCTCACTGCGGGAGTGAACAAATTGAAATGAAGCATTTTGCAGACCGCGTAATGTCTTGCGGTCTAGCACTTGCCTTTGACGGCCATGCGATTGCCAGAACCGACCTCTGCCGCGAGCGCGAGGCGAGGCAGAAGGCGGAGGCTGAAGTTAAAAGGCTCAAGGATATTATCTTGGGAGGTGATTTTATCGAAGCTGGATTTTATCACACTCCAAGTTTTCAGGCTGGCTTTGATCAAGCAAAGTGGGCCGCTCAAAACGAGTGGTACACTAAGTATAAGGAAGAAAGGTCTAAACTGGAGGATCTTTATGGGAATCTTAAAGAGGAGAACCAGAAGCTCCGCGAGCTGCTGGAGAGGCTGTTTTCGGCAGGAGTAGGGCGTATGAAAATAGAAGACTGGAGAAAACTTCACGCAGAATATGAACAACTCAACCAACTAACCAAATGAACACCGAAACCACACACTCCGAAACTGGAGAGGGAAAGCATTCTCTCGCAGACTTCACGATAAACAGACTTCACGACGCTCTTGAAATCGCCAACAAGTCTGCCGACGACCAGATGTTCCAGAAGCGAGAAGCAGAGAACGAGGTCGCAAGGCTCAGGGAGCTTCTGAACAAGGTAGAACAATCTGCAAATCATTGGGAGGCCGAAGCCTTACGCTGCAAGAACTCAGACTATTGGCATGACCTTGCCGTGAAAGCCGAAGCCGCACTCGTACCCGCGCCAGAGGAATCCGTGAGCTATCCAACATGCTCCTATTGCGGCGAGCGCGTCTTTCATAACGTGCCGCGACTCGGGGACGCTGGCGGTTTCATCCACGAAGGGAATAAGGAGTGTCCAGCGCGGAAAGGGTGCGAGCATAAGCACTGCGAGCAAATAGGAAATGGAACCTATTGCAAGGCGTGTGGAGAAGCAGTTCAGAGCGAAGTTAAACCCGAATGGCGAGAGTTCACCCACACAAAAGAGCTTGTCCAGCGGGGGGACGAAGCATCCACTTTTGAAATCGAACGGTGGGAAGATGTATCTGGGTATTGGCAAGGCAGGCCAGCAAACATATTTAACCGCCGCTTCCGCACCCGCCGCCCGTTGCCAAAGCAGGAGATGCCGCTGGAGGATGAGTTAAAAGACATCGACCAATATGCCGACAAACAAAACGACTTCTACACTTGCAGAGTGTTTCAGTCGATTGAGTATTCCCTCCGTTACCTCCGCGGCGAGGTGCAGAAATTAAAACAAGGAAAATGAAAAAATATCCTTGCCAGCTCAAATCACCACGTGCTGTAGCGGCGATGGATCGCAACACTAGCGTTTCATAACCATAAAAATATGATCAGCGCATCACCGCAGGAAGCAGGAAGAGCTTGGGTCAATGATTCCATTGAAGCTCTTCGGCAACCTTACTCTCCAACGCATGATCCCATTAGGGAAATTGATCTGCGATATGTCATGGATTCTCTGCCGGAAGAAAGCAGGGAGTTTCTTGAGGAATATATCGACTCAATCCATTCAGGAGATGCGGCATCTCAACTTAAAAAAATGCTGGAAGGAATCGCGGGATCATCCGGCCTTTCATCCGCAACCGTCAGCGCAATAGGCATCCGCGTCGTTGCAATTCTTTGGGCTTTGCAGTCTCAAAAATGGGATTTATGCGGTATGAGCCTAGCTGAAATAGGCCGAAGGATCGGAAAAACAAAAGCAGATGTAAGCCATTGGGTGAAACGCAATGAAAGAGATTTTGGAATCCACGCCAGGGGACAGAAAATGGTTGAAAGTTCAAAGACATATAGAAAATCCGCAAAAGAAGGATGGGAAACAAGGCGCGGTAAAAATCCAGACAAGATCACCGAGTATCAGCGAAACATCGAACTTCTAAAAATGGTAGAAGAAAAAAGGAAACAACTAACCAACCACGACCAATGCAACTAACACTTGAACAGCATTACGGAATCACGCTTACGCCTTCAGGGGTAGTTATTCCAGAAAACGCATCCGAGCAAGCAGTCAAGGAAGCATGGAAAACCATGCGCTTCCTACGTAAATTCGCAAGCAAGGGAGACAAGGACTGCCGCGAGTTTTTCGAGAAGAAATGGGGGTTTCATAAAGCACTCGTAGTTGAGTCTGAAATCATTACGGAACTTGGGTTTTCAGTATCCGCAAAGATAACTGACGAAAAGGAAGAATCCGATCCGATTCCAGTAACAGCCAAATTTGTGAAGATGTTTTCTGATCTACGTGAAAGGTGGAAAAAGGCTATCGACACGGGGAATGTGGAATACTTAAAGCTAGCGGCTGATGCACTCCGGCCAATGGTTGAGGAGTGGAAACAGATCAATGAATTTCTAGAAACGCACAAATGATCCGGCTCAACGGCAAGACACATCACATTTCCCAAGAGGATCAATGGGATGGAGATGATGACCGGCGCGAGAGGATTCTGGACAACCTCGCTATTGAGGTGGGACAGGCTTGCGACCGCTTTCTTGAGTCGCGCAAGCTACGTAGGCAATTCAAGGAGTTCTGGAGGGAGTTGAGGGGAAAGCAAATCACCCACCCGTCTAAGGAATCTATTTGAAATAAAAATTTTCGGGCAGTGTTGCCGCATCGCTATGTTTTTTTATGAGAACAGCGTAAATAATCGCGCTCCGATTGACACAGAGTAAATAACATGGCAAGGAAAGTTAATGCTGAAAGGAAAGCCTTGGAAGAACGTGCAAATATAACAAAAAGCACGGCGAATCGTCGTATCGCCAACGGGCAGGGATCGGAAACCTTCCAAGCAATCAAGGAACGAAAAGAAAAAGCCACCGCAGACTTGCGCGAGGAACAGGCAGCAAAAGCAAAGATTGAGCGCGAACTACTGGAAGGGTCAGTAATGACCAAACAGGCAGTTCGAGAATCGACCCGAAAGATCGCTGCGATTCTGTCGGCAGAGATGAACAGCTTCCGAAACAATGCTCCAGGGAAACTGGCCGGACTCGATGAGGTAGGGGTGAGAACCGTTCTTGACGCAGAGATGGACATCCTCATTGAGCGCATCCACCACCAGCTTGATCAAGTATGACCAAAGACCCTGCCGCTCTGGGATTCAAGGAAGGGTTGTTCCGCCGCCATGTCGGGAGCGCAGTGGACTGGCTTGAGAAACACTTCAAGATTCCTCACTCAGCCCGAAGCACGAAGTTCGACCGGAACAATGCTCCGCACCTGACCGACATCATCGAGGCTTGCTGTGACATTCAGCACCAGAAAGTCGTCGTGAGGGCTTGCACGGGGGCAGGGAAGACAACGGTCATGGAGGCGGTAAGCATCTTTGCAATCGGCGTGGAGCCAGGGCCGATGCTGATCGTTGCCGCGACTGACAAAGAGATCAAAGATTGGGGAGAGTCCCGACTAATTCCCGAGCTGAAAGAATGCGCTCCGATCGCGGCGGTGATGGATGAAATGGATCGGCACGACAAGAGGAAGACCGAGATCCTCTTCCCTCACATGAGTATGTTTTTGACCGGAGCGAACATCACCGGACTCCAAGCAAAGAGCATGCGCTACTGCTACGGGGATGAGACGTGGCTATGGGACAAGGGAATGATTGGGGAGATGAAAGCCCGTCATCACGACCGATGGAACAGAAAGACGATTTTGGTCACGCAGGGATGGGAGACCGATAAGGAGCTTCCCCACGACATGGATAAAGAATACGAGGACGGAGACGACCGCAGGAGGGGATTTGAATGCCCGTCCTGTGGACGCTGGCAGGTCTATAAGTGGGAGCAGATTAAGTGGGATGATCAGAAAATTCCCGACACGGAGACGATTGACCGCGAGGCAACAAAACAAACCGTCCGCTACGAATGCGAGTTTGAAGATTGCGCGGTGACATTTCCTGACACCTCGGAGAACCGGAGAAAGCTGGCAATGTCGGGATCATATCGCCCATTCAACCCGCATCCCATGTCACGGGTCACGAGCTTCACTTGTCCGGCGTGGGCAGTCTGGTGGATTCCTTGGGGAGATCTAGTCGTGGAATGGATCGATGCTCACGCCGCAAAGCATAAGGGCGATATTGAGCCGCTGAAGAAATTCACCATGAAGCGAGCGGCGCGAGTGTGGGAGGTTGAATCTACCAGAATTCAGGATGCCGATATTCTGAGCATGCGGACGGATGAATACCGATTGAACGAATGCCCGATTGATCCCGTGCTGGTGACGCTAGGGGCAGACGTAGGCGAGAAAATGACCCATTGGAGCGTCATGGCGCATGGAGCCGATGGGCAGAGCTACGTCATTGATGAAGGAACATGCCTTGATCCCGTGGATCTACTGACGATCATTCCAAACCTCCGATATCCGATCAAAGGCACTGATCTGGATTGCATGGTGACGAGTGGGCTGATCGACTCCGGCGATTACACCGAGCACGTCTATGCAGTCTGTTTGCAGTCCATGGGGCTGCTGTATCCAGCCAAAGGATCTGGCGCGATGCACGGGACATGGAGAACGTCGCAATTGGAGAACTACAGCAACTTGGAACTCTTTACGTTCGTGGATTTCCAGTTCAAGAACGAGCTATACGAGCGCAAGATTGCGAACAAGGAACACCCGAGACTCTGGTTTCCTCACGACATCTCTGAGGCGTTCCTACTTGGTCACATGGGGCAGAGGAAGATCGTTTCCGATGATCGCGTGAACAAGGTCTGGAAGAAGGTAAGGAACGATCACTTTGGGGACTGCACAAAGCTCAATCTGGTCGGGAAAGCAATCTGCCGTGGGAAGTTTGCAGCGTTGTAGCCATTTTGACATCGCGGCGGCATCATGGCCGTCGGCGCAAATCAAACAAATCGGGATTTTACGGGATTCAAGCGACTCCTGATGCGCCGAGTCGCAACGGGAGAGATCACCGCTCAAACGATTTCCCAGATGGCGGGACGGGCGGCTGATGCCCAGATGAACGGCAAAGCCACGGTTGATATTACCTCGCTTTCAAGTGACGGCTCCCATGCGCAGGGGGAGCTTGTGATGTCCACCAATGATGTCCTTTCCGTCTGCATGGACATTCTGGATGTGATTGATCCCGTGGATATTACCGCACCTCGGAAACTTTTCACGAAGGTGGACATGAGCAGGAATCGCGGGCCTTTTGACACCAATTCGCAGACATGGCCGTAAAATCAAAGGAAATCAAAAAATCAAATCGGGGAGGGGTGCGCCCAGGTGCTGGTAGGCCGAAAAAGGAGTTGCCGCAAAACCGATCCTTTGAAGAGGCGTTGCCTAGCTACAACAGGCCGACGCTCTACCTAACGAGCATTGAGTCGAAGAAGGAACTTCAGGCGTGGGATCGCATCAAGCTCCTGAATGATGCGCGGTGGCTGGTGAATAACTCCGCGATCGCCGCCCGTATCGTGCGAGGGATTTCCCGCTATGCCGTGGGCAACGGTCTGGTGCCACAGGCGAGGACTTCTAACCACGCATGGAACAAACAAGTCGAGCAGCTTTTTGAGGATCGGGTGGCGAACGATGCGTTCGCATTCGATAAGGCCGCGCAGGTCAATTTTTACCAAGCGCAACGCATGATCGTGGAGCAGATGATCTGCGACGGGGAGATGTTCGCCCAGCTTGCGGAGAGCCAAGAAGGGAACGCAATGGCGAGGTTCATCACGGCTGAGTATGTCGGCTCGCCGCTGACTTTAAGTGCGCAGGATGGATTTGTTGACGGCGTGAAGGTGAACGATGACAACCGCCCCGTTGCCTACCGGATCGTCAATGATCCGATGAACCCGAAGTCGTCACCTCAGGACATCACCGCTGACGACATCATCCATGTTCGCAAGATTCATCGCTACGGATTTCAACGGGGGATCACTTGGCTCTGTGCCACCAAGTCGTTGATTCAAGACCTTCGCGAAATGATCGATAATGAGCAGTTGTCGGCCAAGATGAATACCAAGGTCGGCTTGGTCATTGAGTCGCCGGACGCCGGCAACCTTTCCTTTGGAGCATCGGTCAAGAAGCTATCCCGCACGAATATCGGTGGGTCTGCCGCATCGGATGGAAGCTCATCTACCGCAACGAGCAATCAGAGTGAGGAAAGCATCAACTTTGACCGCCTTGTGTCGGGGGTCGGGAATATCCAACTCAAGCCCGGTGAAAAGCTCTCCGCGCATGAGTTCGACCGACCAAATCTCAACTTCGCACCGTGGACGGAGTTCATCGTCCGATCCATCGCATGGTCGGCGGGATGCTCCCCCGAATTGCTCTGGAACTTCAGCGGGGTAGGGGGTGCCGTCACTCGCCACATCCTTCAGGATTCAGAAGTATTCTTCACGGAGATCCGGCAGCTTTTGGAGTATCAATTCTGCCGTCGCTTTTGGAAGTATTGGGTCTGGAAGGCGATTAAAAACGGCGATCTGGAATACCCCGGCGACGATTGGTGGAGATCGGATTGGATAGCTCCGCAGAGGCTTACGGTGGACACGGGCAGAGATGGAGCCTTGAGGCTTAATCTCGTCCGCTCCGGCCTTCTCTCTGAGTCGCGTTACTTCGCAGAGCTTGGTCAAGATGCCGAAAAAGAAACCGAGGACATCATCCGTGGGTATGCACGGAAAAAGAAGATGGTGGATCAGATCGCTGCCGAGGAAGGCGTTGAGCTGAACATGCTAGAGGTATTCCCTCCGGCACCAGGATCGCCGATGGCGAATGCTCCCGTTGAACCAGATGGCGATGAGGAGGACGATGATGCTCCCCCCGCAAAAACTACTCCTGCCAAACCAGCTCCAAAAGAAGACGACGGAGAGTGATTTTTGACATGGCCGGAAGGTCATGTCCAAGAACTGGTATGCCATCACTAACAAGACCGCTGACTCCGCAGATGTTGAGATCTACGATGAAATTGGCGGGTGGGGCGTTTCTGCCAAAGAATTTATCAAGGGTCTTAAAGACCTCGACGGAAAACATCTCAACCTCCGAATCAATTCCCCCGGAGGGAGCATCGTTGACGGTCAAGCGATCATCGCGGCACTAAGCCGCCACAAGGCCGGATTCACGGCATGGATTGACGGTCTTGCCGCTTCGATGGCATCGGTCATCGCTTGCGCGGCTGACAAGTGCTTCATGTCGGAAGGGGCCATGATGATGATTCATCGGGCTTCCACGGTAAGCATGGGAGATGCCGAGGATCTTAGGAAAGATGCCTCGCTGCTTGAGAAGTTTGAGAAGGGACTCATCAGCGTCTACGCGAAGAAGACGGGCATGGATGAGTCCGAGATCCAGACCATGCTGGACGAGGAAACATGGATGGATGCGCTTGAGGCTGTCGCCCTTGGATTCTGTGACGGGATCACGGAGAACTCCCCCGCGATGGCGAAGGTCTCGGAGAAAGACCACAAGGCGCGATTTGACAACTTTAAAAAAGGCATGGCTACGCCTAAAAACTCCGAAGAGACCGCTCCTGAAGTGGTCGCCACGCCCGAAGTCACTCCGGCTCCCGTTGCCGCTCCCGCTGTAGAGGCTCCTGAGACCGTCATTGAGAAGGTCGAGGAAGTCGTCAAGGAAGTTGCCGAAAAGGTCGAGGAAGTGGTGGAGGAAGTCGTCGAAAAGATCGAAGGCAAGCCCTCCGAGGAAGTTCCCGCCGCTCCGGTCGCCGCGATCAACGCCGATTCTTTCGTTGCCAAGTTCAACGAGATCCAAGCCCTCGCCACTAGCTATCTCAACCGCGCAGAAGCCGCCGAGAAGAACCTAGCTAATGTTTTGGATCAGCTTTCAAAGCTGGAAGCCTCCCTTGGAGTCGCTTCCGCAAAGAAGGAGGCAAAAGTCACCGCCCCTGAGATTGCCGCATCAAAGACGCTGACCCTTGAAGCGTTTCAGGCACTCGCTCCTGCTCAAAAGTCTGCCTTCTTCCGAAGCGGCGGCAGGCTCACAGACTAACCAACAATCCAACTCACCCTTAGTTAACACTCAACCTAACACACTGTCATGGCTAACAACACCCTCACCAATCTCATCCCTGACGCTTATGCGGCCTTGGATGTCGTTTCACGCGAGCTTGTGGGATTCATCCCTTCTGTCGCCCGTGATCCTAAAGCGGATCGCGTCGCCCAGAACCAGAACCTTCGCGTTCCTCAGACCGCCGCTAACACGGCTGGTCTCGACATCACTCCGGCGATGTCGCTTCCCTCGGAAGCGAATCAGACCGTGGGCAACCAGACTCTGACCCTCACCAAGGCCCGTGCATATCCCTTTAGCTGGAGCGGCGAGGAAGAGTATGCGATGAATCAGGGTGCTGGATACCTGACCATCAAGCAGAATCAGATCGCCCAGGCCATTCGCGGCCTCGTCAATGAAATTGAAACCGACATCGCCAATGCTGCTTACCTGAACGCTTCCCGCGCTTACGGAACCGCTGGCACGACTCCGTTCGGCACGAACCTTGGCGAGGCCGCCCAGCTCCGCAAGATTCTGGACGACAACGGTGCTCCTGGCTCGGATCGTTCGCTCGTGATGAACACCGCCGCAGGTGCTTCGATCCGCACTCTGCTCAACAACCCGCTCAACGCCAACACCTCCCTCAACGGTGACATCACCGCGCAGGGCGTGATCATGGATCTGAACGGCTTCAAGTTCCGCGAGTCGGCTCAGGTGCCTACCGTTGCCGCTGGCGCGATGGCTTCCGCTACCACCAGCAATGCCGCCCTCACGGTTGGACAGACTGTCCTGCCGCTGGCTGCCGCTGGCACTGGTCTGGTCGCCGCTGGTGACATCATCACCCTCGCCAACGACAGCAATAAGTATGTCGTGACCAGCGTCAGCTTTGCCGGAAGCAACCCTGCTTCTGGTGACTCGATCACCATCGCTGCTCCCGGCATCCGCGTCGCTCAGTCTGCCGCTACCCGTGCCATCACGGTGGTTGCTACTGCCGCCCGTAACGTCGGATTCAGCCGCAATGCAATCCTCCTCGCCACCCGTCTCCCTGAGCTTCCTCAGGAGGGTGACATCGCTCGCTTCCGCGAGGTTATCACCGATGACCGCTCCGGCATCAGCTTTGAGATTGCGGCTTATCCCGGCTATCGCAAGATCACCTACCAGATCGCAGCGGTCTGGGGTGTGAAGGTCATCAAGCCTGAACACTCGGCAATCCTTCTCGGCTAATTCAGGACGGGAAACAAGAAACGGGGGTGCCTCTCACGGGGCACCCTCTTTCTGTTTTTGACAGGTGTGTGTCTCTGTATGCAGCGATCAGCTATCTCATCATTTGCAAAACGGGTCGCGCTGGAATTGTCGGACACATTCGGGACGCTGATTCAGCTTGGGACGGCTGATCCCTTTTATGCTTTCGTCACGACTCCACAGCCGACGATGAGCCTTGAGACTGGGGGATTCAACACGGACAAGACAATTAAGGTGCGTTGGCCTGTTGCACGGGCTTCCCGTCCGGCTGTCGGAACGAAGCTAACGCTTGTCGAGGAAGCTGTGACGTATCGCGTTGAGACATCCACGAACCTCCCAGGATCTCCCCTCTCTGCCGAGGTGCTGGTGACTGCAATCCGCGAATAGCCATGAATCCTCTCGTTGTAGAAACCACGTTGCAGACGGCGTTCGCGGCATCGGCATTCCCGACAACGCAGATTTACCTTGGGACGGATTACCAAGAGCTAACGCCGGAGTCCCTGAATCTCATCATTTCCGTCGCGCAGTTGGATCACGTCGTGGGGGACACGCACAAGGCACAAGTGACGGTCAAGATCGTCTCTCCGGCTCTCCTCGGTGCTGATTCAAAGACCGAGATGGTGACGACGATCAACGCTGTCCGTAGTGCGCTGACTTCTTCCTACCTCTCCACGAATTGGCCTACCGGATCGGGCATCCCGACGTTCGGTGGAGTCTGGATCACGGGCGCGAAATGCAGCCAAGACAGCCACACATGGGTCGCTGATGTGGACGCTGTGATCGGTGTCTCCGAATGACATTTGACAACCCGAGATCCTTCATGGCCGACGATTCAAAGCCCAAGCCGAATCCGCTGATTCTTGAAAAAGACGTGATCGTTCCGGCTCCCGCTCCGACTCCTGAACCCGCCCCAGAACCTTCCAAATAATATGTCCGCGACTATTGGCGTTTCCACTACTTTTCAAGGGCTTGTGACCGCTCCCACAGGGTGCGTCATCAATGAGGTCACGCAGGACATTTCCCGAGAGGTAAAGACCATCAAAAACGCCAGCGGCGTGACCGTTCAGGCCGCTCCCGTGGCGATGACTGAGACCAAGATCAGCGTCAAGGGTAAGGGCAATGCCGAACTCTCCACGGTTGCCGCCACCTCTTCCATTTCCTCCGGCACGGTCGTCGTGACCGAGATCAGCGTGGACGAGTCGCAGGACGATTTCCCCGACTTCTCGATCTCCGCAATGAAGTGGAGCTAACCCCTAACTGACCAAATCCATGTCTGCCGTCACCGCCGGAATCGGAATCTCCTCTTTCACCTCTGGGGTTATCACCAAGGTCACCACTTCTAAAAAAGTCGAGACCAAAGTCCTGAAGGACTTCTCGGGAGCATTCTCGACTGCCGCAACCTTTGATCCCACGGGTGAATTCAGCGTGGACGGGCAGGGAGATTATCCATCCATCACTCTCGGAGTCGCTACCTCCAACATCCCAAGCACGATTTCTGGCGGGGTGATCATCATCGACTCTTTCAGCAAGACGGAAAAGGCCGACGACTTCCAGAGCTGGAGCTACAAGGGCAAATGGTTCCCTGGGGCTTCCTAGCCTGACTCTTCCTGACATTTTCTTATGAACCTACACGAAAAACTCTCGGTGCTTGTGGATAATGAGCATCCCCTGTCGTCACCTAATACGCACGCCGTCGCCGCCTCCATTACTTGCGGGGGCAATCTCTCAGAGAATGGTTATCTTGATACCATTGAGCAAGGGCCGGATGGCAAGCCTCGCCGGACTGTTGTCTGGCTTTTGAAGTCATCGGAGATCGAGTTTAAGGCATTTGATGGCGAGAAGATCAGCCAAGGGGAGTTTCTGAAGCGGTGGAATGACAAGTCGTGGATCATGGCTAATCCAGATCACCCGATTGCGTTCATGCGGTGTTTGATGGAGAACGTGCAATCCCTCCGCAACGAGATCCGGAACGCCTCACCGACGATCAAGGTGACCCGTGGAGGCCGTGCTGCATTCATTCCGGCCAAGGCTACCGAGGAAGAGCGTCAGAGGATCCTTGCCAAGCTATGAGCGACATCAACGAGCGCATTTACCAAGAGGAACCTATCATCGCAGGGGTCAAGGTTCGCCCCTACAGCATGGGTGTGAAACTGAAACTGCATCGCCTCATGCGGTGGCTTCCACAGGAAGGCGAGGAACAAGCGGAGGAAATGCTCTTGGCATTTCTCTACCTCATCGCCGCACCCATTGAACGGGTGGCAATTAACACGCTCAACCGCGAGGCGTATCTGGTGGATAAAGATCGCTTCCTTGAAACCCTGACCACGGAAGATTTGAAAGCCGCAAGTGAGTGGTTTGTGACCGTCACGGGGCTGGAAAAAGAGACAGAAGTCGAGGTCGTCCCGAAACCTAGCTCCTCAACCTCAAAGGATCAGCCACCCCCAAACTCATAGAGCCTCCTTCTCTGGCAGCGTTGATCTTCACGCTAGCCAAGGAAGGAGGCTTTTCAGAGCGGGAACTGATGGATGAAATTCCCGTCTATCGGGTTAATGCCTACTACCACGCTGCTTTGCGATCTCATGATTGCTGGACGGTGAAACAGCAACCTCCACCCGTCGTCCAGATCGACGAGCTAATGGCGTTTGCGTCGATTGACATGGGGCAGGAAGAGTGAGCATCCGAGTAGACGCGACAAATTTTAACAAAGCGATCAAGGAACTCTCGCGTCAATCGGGGGTCGGGATCGAAGAAGTCATCAAGAGCGAGACGTCTGCCGTTTTGCAGAAAGCCATGAATCTTACGGTCTCCGCCGATGCTTCAAAGATCCGATCCCGATACGACAGGAAGAAAATTACCAAAGAGAAGATGCAGGAACTTTTGCGCAGGCGAGGGCTTGCAAAACAGTCATGGATGGCAATCGCTGAATCACTTGGCCTTCCGATCAATGCTCCGGCCTATGTCCAAAAAGCTACGGTGAAACAAAAGCCTTACCCGCAAAAGGTAAAATCCGAACAAAAGGGCAAGCGAGGAAACTTTTTCATCAGGATTTCCAATTCCATGATCACGATGATCAACGCCAACGGCAAAGGCGCACTTGCTAAAGCGATCAACGGACGCGCGGGATATTTTACTAGAAACATGAAAAAGGGAGTCTTTGGGAAGTGGCAGGAGATCGCTAAAAAGTATCCAGGCTTGAAGGTTTCAGGACTCTAAAAGCCCTTTTGACATCCCGCTGTGAGCAATCATGGCGAACGATTTTTCATTGACGGCACTTTTTGGCGGGAACACCGCGCCGTTAGAGCAAAGCTGCAAGCGAGCCGCCGCCGCAGTCACTGATTTTACAAGCAAAGCGGCCAAGAATGGTTTTGGGGATCTCATTGCTCCGATTGGCAAAGTCGCGGCAGCAGTCGGCTCCGTGGGAGCTGTCATGGCAGGACTTAAGGGTGCATTGGAATTAGGCGCAGAAATGCAGGATGCGAGCAACCGCACGGGAATCGCGGTGCAAAATGTCGTGGGATTGCGGAAAGCATTTAAGGATGCCGGAGTCGATGCGGAGGCACTTCCCGGAGCGATTAACAAGATGCAGCGGTCTCTTGCCGGAATGGGCAAGGGAGGCGGTGCGGCTACGTCCGTCCTGCATGGTCTTGGCCTTGATCCTCAACAACTGGCGAGCGCAAAACCTGACGAGGCATTCCGCAAGATTGGAGAGGCAATCAATAACCTCCCGAACAGCACGGAACGGGCGGCAGCGGCAATGGCTATTTTCGGAAAATCAGGCGGCGAACTGCTTCAAGTCTTTGCCTCTCCTGCCTTCCGCGATGCAGGGAACATTTCCAACACAGCGCGACTCTTGGGAGAGAATGCCGCGAGCTTCAAGGAAGCGCATGAAGCCCTTTCCCATGTGGGCAGCAAGCTGTCGGGATTCTTTGTCGGCATCGCCTCGGGATTCATCCCAGAACTCGGGGAGGTCATTGATCAATTTGAAAAAATCGACCTCTCCCCGATAGGCGAGGGGCTTGGCAATGCCATTGGCAACTTCGTCACGAATTTCGGAAAGGCGTGGGGAGTGCTAGGACAAGCAATGGCTCAGACGTTCGATATTATCTTTAGCAAAGATAGCCTTGTGGCTTTTTCTGCCGAGTTTCTGATCATCGCTTCTAAATTCGGAGATGCAGTAATCAGGGCATTAAAAACCCCGCTGGACTACCTCCAAGCCGGGATGCAATACGCCGTTGAAAAGGTGATGGAATCGCTCGGGAAGATCCCGATGGTTGGAAAGGCCCTTGGCCTTTCTGAATTTAAGTCATCTTCTTATGGTGAAATCTTTAAGCAAATCCATTCAGGAAAAAACGGACTGGAGGAATTAACTTCAGGTGGAGATCAAGCGAGATCCGATTTAGCAAACGGGGTAAACTTAAAAGACAAGATTGCCAAGATCGTCAACGACATCGGAGCAGCATTCAAGCCCGTTGTCACCGCAACGGCAGAGACAAAAAAAGCCAATGAGGAGGGGCGCAGGAAGGCAAAAGAAAAATACGGCGTTGACCTGACGCAGGGTGCTTTTGATCCGTCCGATCTCGGCGGAAAAGCGTCAATCGTTGCCGATAGCTTCGCCAAGATCGGCGGAGGTGGCACTTCATCCTTCCTAGGCGTTCTCGACGTGAACCGCCAGCAGTTGCAAGCGCAACAGCAGACCAACCGACTCCTTGAGCAATATCTGAAATCCGGCGGCATCTCGGGAGCCGCCCTCGCTCACTAATTATGACGCTTACCCAACAATCATCCACGTTCGATCCCAAAGCAGGGAAAAACATCCTCGGATATACCTATGAAGATTTCTCCGGCTATTACAACCCGCCACAGGGAGCCTTTGATATTTCCAAAACGCAGACCGATGGGAAATTCGTCACGAGCTACAAAATCTACGACTCCCCTGGCGGCGCATACAATTACCAGATCCAGAGCAGCCTTTCGACGGAACCGCTTCTGACTCATCCGATCTTCGCAACGGGTGGAAAACACGAGCTTTCTCCCGACGACAAGAAGAAGATTTCAGCGGCACAGGGAGATCCTACGCTTTATGCGCAATATGTCGCGGCTGACCCGACATCCTCGCTGGGATGGTATTCGCAGTTTGTCCTATGGGGAGTGGAAAGCTATCTCGCCCCGACCGTGACGCTCCACATCACAACGGATGAAAACAGCCTTCCTGACCTCTCCACGATGGGGCTAACGGCATCCATCACCAACGGGCCACAGTTGAAGGGAGCGGCCAACTGGCTTTTCAGTGGGTGCAATGCTGAAGCATTGACGAACGGGATGTGGCGCATCACTAGGGAATATCGCGCTTCAGGCCCTCTCGGGTGGAGCGCAACCCTCTACGGAACGGGAGTATGAGGCAGCTTCCCGATCTGGCAAAAGACGGAATCCTGACCAAATCCTTTTGGGGTCAGGTCAGGACGATCATCAATGCCAATTTTCGGGAGGTGATGATCCAGCCGGGGATCGGCTACAATGCCAAGATCGGCGCAGGAGGGACAAGCCTTGAGATCAAGACTGGCGGTGGCGTGGGCGCATCGGCTCCCGTCATCAAGCCTCTTCAAATCATGCTCTCCTCCTCGGGAGACACGTATTATCTGTCGCTCTATCCCGGCACGGTGGACGGGATCTATCCGAAAGTTGATGACAAGTTCCTCTGGCAGATGCCTAGCGATGGCTCTGGGGGCTTTCTGGACTATCCGCAGCAGGAAATCACGCTGCCGGCTACTGGCGCAATTCAGAACGTCTGGCTGACTTGCACCAGTGTGGCCGGACGCATTACCGAGGCGGTTTGCGACACGGGGGCAACGGTTCCCGCTGACACCGCCGGGACAGCTCATGTCCAGCTCGGTTATATTCGCCATGACGGGAGCATCTACCAGCAAACCTTCGGGCCGCTGGCGTATCAGCTCGTCTTTGGAATCTACGACAATACCTGGTCGCATTCCTTCACCTACGCTACCTAGGCCATGAGCTGGCAGTATTTCCCGAAACGGGTATGGCTGACGGGATTTAAGCCTGCTCCTTTTGTCCTTCTTTCAAACGAGACAACTGCTTGGCCGATGGGAGATGTTTCGGAAGTTCGCGTCAATGTGGACGCTCGCCCAGATGGGACGTTTTCCGGATTCCCTGATGGTGCGTTTCTTCAACTCTTTTCCTTGGAAGCCACCATTGCATCCGGAGGTGGCGTTTCTTCCTACAATGAAACCCCGTGGGATGCGATTGACCTGAACTCGCTTTCATGGACGTATCAATCCGGCTCCAACAGTTACCAGAGCGGGATCGTAAAGACGTTTAAACCTTGGGGTGATGTGACCGTAGGATCGGGAGAGTCAATGGCTGGAAAGGTGATGACCATCGACGTGCGCGTTGAACCCTCGGATGCGATTGATCAAGTGGCACTGACATCGGGATGGATGCAAATCCCGCGAGGATATGCTCCGGCTGCAAACACTTCATTCCTTTCATCGGTTCATCGCAAGGGAGTTGAGATCGCGGGAATCCATGCCGACTTTGAAAATACGGGCATATGGTATCGCTCCTGCACGGTCACAGATTCAACCGATGCGGCATATGTCGTCGGGTCATCGTTTGATCCTCTATCCCGCCCAGCTGGATTTAAATTAACGGGGCAGACCGCGACAACCCGCACATGGTCAAAAAGCGATACCGACCATTTTACGATCACTCTTTCCGATGCGTGGGTCTATGACTCCACGGCCTTTGATGGAAAATCGCATGATTTTGGGAATTTCGTGATTAGCGGTCCGCCTGAAATTACATGGAAAGCCATTGATACGTTTCTTCAATCCTACGAAGGGAACATCATCACCGATCAAGCTTTGTGGCCTGATGATATTGGATCAATCAAATACATGATATGGGCTGAAGGGGCGGGATATTCTTCAAAAACTTGTTCGTCATCAAAGGTGCTTCCTTGGTCGGATATATATACCTACCTGACATGGAAAACGGGGGATTTTTCAGATTCAGAATATCCAATCATTGCAATCAGTAAGACGGGCGCACTACTCAAGGGGCTTATTTACGGTAAGTTGCTTGATTACGATTCGGAACATGATGTCGCTTATGATACACCCATTCTCGCCGGATCTACGATCTATGCGATAGGAATTGGAAACATAGGGACGAGTATCCCCGCTTTGACATGACGGTAAGAGCAGGATGAACCTTGTCATTGATCTAGACTCCGAGGGATTTGTCACGTCCTCGGCGTATTCCTCCAATTACCTGACGACTGTTGGCTCTGTGTCGGCTCGTCGTCGTGAGATATTTCCTCTTACAATCCAGTTTTCAAAAAATGGTGCGCTGACTGACATTCCTTTCACGGCTACGCTAACCGCTGCCGTCAAGGATGCTGGGAAATATGGGGAATCCACGCCACTGGCGGAGGCTTTGACCTTTACCAAGACCGGAACAGGCGCGAGTGCTGTCTACTCTGCCGCGCTCTCGCTTTTCACGTCTCCCATTGAGACCGCCTTTGCCGCTGTCTCGGGCGTGGAGCCGACCAGCATTGAGACAATTCTTGAGGTGCAATGGGCTAATTCCTCGGAAACCCATATTTCCCAAGCCCTACCTTTGACCATTGCTAATTGCGTCTATAGGGCCACGGATGCGACTCCTGAGACATCTTCCCCCGCTCCCGTTCCTGTTTCCATCGGAACAACGACCACGGGCGCGGCTGGCTCATCCGCAAGCGTCACCAACGCGGGAACTTCCAGCGCGGCAGTATTGAATTTCACCATTCCCAAGGGTGATGCCGGAACCAATGGAACCAATGGGAAAACCGTATGGAACGGGTCTGGTGCCCCGTCCTCGGTTTCCGGAGCGCAAAATGGCGACTTTTACGTTGATGTCTCCGCCCATGCGATTTATGGCCCCGTCTCGATCTCTGGGGGCACTCAGACATGGGGAAGCGCGACATCGCTTGTCGGCCCTGCTGGTGCCTCTGGTGCGCCGACCATCACCAATATCGCACTGACGGGAGACACCACGCTTTCCGCACCATCCGGAACTCCGACCGATGGCGAGCGAGTCATCTATCGCATCACTCAAGATTCATCCGGAGGCCACGCAGTCACAATCGGTAGCGGCATCATCGTTCCTTCCGGTTCGACCGCCCCGTCTTTCGGAACGGCAGCCAACAACGTCGATCTTCTTGGTCTCATGTATTCGGCACCATCTTCGCACTGGATCGTCGTTTCATTCTTGAGCGGCTGCTAATGATCCATGAATTGGTATTTCACCAATGCTGGGGATGGCTCCGCGCTGTGGCATTCCAGTGTCGATAATTGGAACTCTGCCGCTGACGGCAGCGGATCGCCTCCGCCTGAAATCCCTTGGGCATCCTCGGCCACGCGCGGAGATGACCTTTATCCTGCCACCGGATTTACCGGAACGATAGGGCTTTCGGGTGAAGTCGATGGAGGGACGGGAACGTGCTATGTCCCGATCAACTCTTATGCAGGGTATCCGATGAATGGCGGCAACTACGCAGCATCGGTAGCCACGGCGGGAGATATTCTTGCTGGAACCTTTACGGGCAACGTGACTGTTTCTTGGAGCGGAACCATCCAAGGGGGATCATTTTATGGTTCGGTCGATAATCAATGTCAGATTTATGCAGGAACATTTTGGGGGACTGTTTCCAATGAGTATTTCATCTACGCGGGAACATTCCATGCCGCCGTATCCAATGGCGGAGGAATAAATAACGGAACCTTTTTTGCCGCTGTTCATAATTACAACCTAATCAGCAACGGGACATTCCTTTCCGATGTTTACAATTCCGGAGAAGTGGATGGAGGCACGTTCTATACCGTCTATTACCACGACTCCGGCGCGACTTATGGAGGGACGTTTCTGGCTCTTCCCACCCCATTCGGCCTCGGATGCTCCGGATTTTCTTTCCTCTTCTAACCCAAACCCACCACACCTATGAGCAACCCAACACCCATCACTCCTACAGTTATCGCGCAACCCGTCCGCACCCACGACACGATCACCGCCGCACAGCTTGAGGCTTTTCAATCCCTGCTCGCTTCGTCCGGTCTGATCGCGCTTCCTTCCGGAAAGACGGCGGCCAACATCGTCGGGTTTTCCTGCCAGAAAATCCCCAACGGTAACGCCATTCTGGATCTGGCGATCTCGTAAGGGAGAGCCTTTTGACACAGGGGGGACATTGTGGCCTCCTTTTCACTTACTTCTGACAATGGCGGTGCGCTGACGAGGGGTGCTGATTACTCCTTTGGCATCTCGCTCACAGACTCATCGTCGGGAAGCCCTGTTGCCGTCGATTTGACCGGATACACGGCCTCCGTTGTCCTTCAGCGCGGGGAAGGTGCCGACACGCTCGCGACATTCACAACTACGACATCCTCGGCATCCATCACGGCCAGCTTGACGCATTCCGTGACGTCGGCGATCCCACTTCCCATCGCGCAAGAAGACGGGACAAGATGGGCATGGGTCAAGGTGCTGCTGACTCGTCCTGACGGTAGCATCCTACCTGGAGGCGAGGGGCCGATTCAGATTCTCGCGTGATATGGGGGACATAGTCGTCAATATCACGACTCCTCCGTCGATCGTCGTTGAAATAACGCCGATTCCGGTCAACACGGTTGCGCTTTCCATCGGCGCACCTGGACTGACGGGACAGCCGGGAGCGAAAGGCTCCGACGCATCGGTCACATCGGCCAACATTTCTTCCGCCCTTGGATTTGCCCCTGTCAGCCCTTCCGCGCTGGATACGGCCATCGCCGCCCTCTCCTCCGTCTATCAGACCGCCTCACAGGTAGCCTCACAGATTGCGTCCGCCCTCACTACCTACGCCACGCAGTCATGGGTCAGCACCGCGATTTCCAACGCGATTTCCTCGCTGGGACTCGGTTCCGCCAGCACTCATCCCGCAAGCGACTTCGCCACGGCAACGCAGGGAGCCAAGGCTGATACGGCACTCCAAGATCCTTCCGCATTTGATCCGGCTGGGAGCGCAGCAGCCGCCGCCTCCGCATCCATCCCCCTTACCCAAAAGGGAGCCGCCAATGGTGTCGCCACCCTTGGAAGCGACTCGCGCATTCCCGCCGCCCAACTCCCCTCCTACATGGATCTCGTGGAGGAGTTTGCCAGCTTCTCCGCCCTTCCGGCGACGGGGGCCACCGGAACGATCTACGTCACCAAAGACACCAACAAAATCTACCGCTGGTCTGGATCAACCTATGTCGAGATCAGCCCCTCGCCGGGATCGACCGACTCGGTGACGGAAGGCTCGGTCAACTTCTACTTCACCGCCGCGAGAGCCGTCTCCGCGCTGGCCTCCACGCTCGCCAGCTACGCGACACAGGCATGGGTCGCAGCACAGAACTATGCGACCCAATCGTGGGTCTCGTCGGCGATTTCCTCCGCTATTGCCGCCCTCGGCCTCGGCACGGCATCCACCCATGCCGCCACCGACTTTGACTCGGCGGGGGCGGCAACATCAGCACAGGCTAACTCAAAAAGCTACACTGACACCGCGATTGCGGCCCTTTCGAGCATCTACCAGAATGCGGCACAGGTTTCCTCCGCCATCACGACCGCGCTAACTGGCTATGCGACCCAATCATGGGTAACGGCCCAGAACTACCTTACTAGCGTTTCGTGGGGAATCATTACGGGCAAGCCGTCGAGCTTTACTCCTTCCGCACACGCTTCAACCCACGCATCAGCAGGAAGTGACCCGCTAACGCTTTCGTCCTCGCAGATTACAGGCCTCGGCACAGCGGCGACGCAGAACTCGACGGCATTTGATTCAGCCGGAGCGGCTTCCACGGCACAATCCTACGCGATCCAGAGGGCGAACCACACGGGGACTCAACCCGCCAGCACGGTCACGGGCATTGCAAAGCAAGTTTTCCAAGGCTTCAGCGTCTCTACCTTTGATACCAGCATCCCGACGTTCAGCGGCGGGGTGCTGACCCTCTTCACGCTCAAGAGCGGCGGGGCGAGCGGCACGATCACCAATACGGTCGCCTACAACTACAGCGGAGGTCTTTTGACTTCCAAGGTGCTGAAAGACCCGAGCGGGGCCACGCTCAACACGATCACCTTCTCTTACTCCGGATCAACCCTCACCAGCAAAGTCCTCACATGACACCCGAACAAATCTCACTCGCCTATTCGCTCCAGCCTGACGGCTCCTCCAGCTACGCACTCTCGGTCATTCCGCAGACCGAGGGGGCCGCGCCGATCGCTATTAATCTCGCTTCCGCTGGGGTGCAGGCTGGCTCACCCGATGAGGCCTTCATTACCGCGATCAACTCGGCTCTCGCCGCCTACCGCGAAGCCAAAGGATTCTAATCATGGCCCTCCGCTACGCCGTCGCTTCTGGGAACTGGTCTGCCGTCGGAACGTGGAACGGAGGAGCTTCCGTGCCCGGAAATGGCGATACGGTCGTGGCGAATGGCTACACGGTGACGATCGACCAAAACGTCACGATCGGCGGGGCGAATAATCCGTCGGTGAACGCCGGATCGTTCGTCACGGGCCAATGGTATTCCATCACGGCTGTCGGCACGACGAGCTTCACCGGAATCGGGGCCTCTGCCAACACAGTCGGCATCATCTTCCAAGCCACTGGTGCAGGATCTGGAACGGGAGTCGCAACGGCCCTCGCCACGCTGACCACAGCGGCGGCGGGATCAGCGGTCGCGGGCGGGGGGTTTTCGATCACGACGGCCTACACGCTCGCGGCAGACATCCGCGCAGGAAC
>Ga0207957_1000034_pt1 | contig 35171 bp, 60 predicted proteins | sample CryBogCBH27Jun07_FD_184603 | JGI IMG/M metagenome (GOLD analysis project Ga0207957, IMG submission 184603) | Freshwater microbial communities from Crystal Bog, Wisconsin, USA - CBH27Jun07 (SPAdes) | ecosystem: Environmental > Aquatic > Freshwater > Lake | place: Crystal Bog, Wisconsin, USA...
ATCTAATTCTTGTGCTATTTCACAATATTCTTTATAACTCATATTATTTACTAATGCCATCATATGAAGTACCTTTAACGCATATGCTTTTGCTTCCCAATGCTGGTTACCGCCATACGATAATGTATATGAATTAAATAATTCCTGTGCTATTTCTCTTGGTGTCATAATGCTTCTATTTCTTTTGTAACTTCTAACCAAAATTCGGTTTCTTGTGAGTCTTTTCGTAATTCCTGTAGTGCTATTAACGTACATTGCCTGGCGAATTCTTTCATCGATACTCCTCTTGTGAAGTCTCTACCTAATTGCTCATACTTGTTGTATAGCTCTAATGCTTTTTCTTTTGCTGCTGCTTGAAATGCATCCATATGTTTATAATTTAAATATATTACCAAATGATATTAATCCATAGTTGAACTTTCCATCCTCTACACATGCTGCGTTAGAGAACTTTGTGTTCGGTAGTTTACTGTAAGTACTAACTCCTTGATTTTCAATATCCTTGCAGTTATGTATATGTCCAAATAGTACTAGTTTTGGCTTTACTCTCATTACAGCCGTTACGAGAGCTTTATCACCGCACATCTCTAAATCGTTATCTCTATTATAAGATAAATCACGTACACCTTTAGGAGGTCCGTGTACAATTAGTATGTCTGTATCATCTGGAATAGTATCCCATACAAAATGTGTTTTGTCTCTAGCTTTCATAAAAGACCAATCACCAAACGTAGGTGTGATAGGAGATCCCCATATCTTTAGTCCTTCTATCTCAATAGACTCATTCTCTAGGTAGATAATATCTTTTAACAGCATATCAGAATGCTCTATTTTTTTTCTAGCTATAGCCGTATCATGGTTACCTGCTACAAGTATTTTGTACTTAACAGGAACCTTTCCATACCATTCTAAAAACTCTGTTATTTCTCTTTTAGAAGACTCTAGGAATGGACTATTAGAACAGTCACCACTATGTATCACCATATCTATTCCTTCAAATCTCTCTTTAGGAAATAGATCATGCATACCGTGAGTATCACTTATGTGTAAAATTGTCATATTAATTATTTTAAAAGTTCATCTAAGTCGATTGAATTATCAGACATAATCTCATATAGCTTATCTCTAGTCTCTTGTAGAGCGTCGTATACTTCTTTAGGCATTGAATCAGGAGCATGTTTAATTTGACTTCTCAAATACTGATCCATATCCCATAATGCTATAGCTAGCTTAGTTGACTTAACAGCTCTTATATAGGCTGCTTCATCAGCTGAATCGTTTAGGTTAAAAATTAAGTGTCCTTCCATATTAATTTGTTTTTAATTCATCTGGAACTTGAGGACATTCTTGATACTCCCACCACTCTGATCCATCGTACTCACCTCTTTCATACCACGTACCTTCTTCTGCAAGCCATACTGTACCAGATAGTTCTTGTATTCCATATCCACTATCGTATTCAAAGTCTAATTTTTTTAAGAACTCTTCATACTCTGCTACAGAATAGCCTTCCTTTAATATGATAGCTTCTTTTTGAGTATAGTTATTGTGATCATCCCAATAGCCTTCATCCCTTTTAATGATCGCACATTTTATAGGAATAGGTCTACCTTTTACTTTTTCGAGTCCTACAAGATGTCTTAACAACTCAACTTGAGCATTTGTTCTACCTGACATAACTTTTATTTTTTAACTGGTGCTTTAAAATTATCCTTTAACCAATCCATATAAGCTCTAACGTGTAAAGCCTTAATAGATTCTTTGTATTCTGATGTAGTTGTAAACTCATCCCATAAACTACCCCAATCATCTACTTCATCCTCTCTTTCAATAATCCTTCTTGGAATGTTATACCCTGCAATATCGTTATATTGAGCTTCACTACAATCTTCCCAATCTAATTCACTAGTTGGATCTTCTTTTATAGAGTACTGATAGATTTTTTGCATAATTTTTATTTATATCATAAAGATCACTAGTATTTTTTATACTAGCAACTATTTCCAAAATACTTGTACTGCTATAATTGTTAAGGCTAATCCTAAACATACCAAAGTCTTAGGGGTAGGTAATTCCTTAACAAGTAACCAACTCATCAACGTAAACACAACAATACCAACCCCAAACCCAATAAGTCTACCAGGCCAGTTTGCATTGAAATGTTCATTCATTATCCTAGTTGAATAAATAAAGATTAAGGAAATAGGTAAGCCAAGTAGCATCATCACTAAAGGATTGTCTTTTGGAAACTTCCAAACTGTCTGTCCTTGTAACTGTATAAACGATAATACTTGGCCTACCAAACCTAATAAAAGAGCGTAGACTACTTTCATTATATAAGGGATGCTAAGTTAGATCCTATATTTTTTCTCTTGTCGTACTCTTCTTTAGTCTCTACGTTAGTGATTACTGTAAAGCGGGCTGGATATAATCCTACTACTCTATCTGCCGTGAGATTCTCATCAAAGGATATAAATACAATACTCTCTCCTTGGAACTCCATACGATCTGCCCATACACCTCTTTCTAAATTGTCTTTGTCTTGTTGTAAGACGATTACTCTATATAATTTCATAATTAATTATTTTCTTCTTCTTCGTCCCATGAATAATCTTCGATAAGATCTGGATCAGTATCATCTACAATTTTATCTAACTTAGAGTGGTAATCAGAAAACTTTGAACAAGCCTTTCCGATTTCAAAAGCCACCTGCCCTAGACTTTTTTCTGTATTAAAGGTATCATCTAAGATCCACATAATAGAACCAAAATCGGATCTAAGATCATTTAATTCCTGCCATTGCTCTTTGGTTAAAACTATTTGCTTAACTTCTTTTACCTTAGGTGCAGCTTTCTTAGCTGCTCTTTTTTTGATTGCCATGGTTTTTGTTTTTTGGTTTGTAATATTTTCTTTTTGGTTTAGGTTTCTCTTCGTAGTGCTCTCCAGTATTGCCATTCTGTCCTATAACATCCATTCTCTTATTAGCCTCAGCCTCATCGAATAGTGTATCGTAGTTCTTTACTACCGGACTTACGTTTTTCCAAGCATACTCATCCTCAGGCTCATTAAAGTCTTCGTCTAATCCATCATACTCTTGTAAAGCCTTGATAACTCTATCAAGCTTTGCTTCCATACTATCTATTTTAGCTAGTATCCTATTTAATTGTTTTTCCATATTATTTTTCTACTATAACTACTTTTCCTTCCATTATACCAAGGCTTGATTTTTCTTTAAAGTAATAAACAGAAGGCGCAGTAGTATCCTTTTTAGTTAATAGCCATAAATCGGTTGCTCCTTTTTCTCCTTTCCAAGTTATATTTACTAAACGAATACCTGGTTCTAGTTGAATAGTTTCCGTTCCGCCCCATACTCTAGCTCTATTGTTTTCTGTACAGCTTGTTAAGGCTAACGTAAACATAAGAACTACTACTGTAATTATAAACTTTGCTACTGTTGATGCTTTCATATTATTTTAATTTGTTTTAAAATATCTTTCAATTACTACACCACTTAATTTATAGTGGTTGTGTTTGTTATTTACAAGTATGTCAACCCTATTATGAAATCTTCTATTCATAAGATCCTCTACTCTGTAGATTCCATTAAACTTACTACTATTTTTTATTCTAACCAAACTATGGATAGGAAATTGTTTAAGTAAATCCCTACTTATGGCAATTACCTTACCTACTTTCTTTTGATTAGCTAAATGATACCCACATGCAAACTTAACACAATCTTTTCCATTCTCTTTTGGATCAAGAGTGTAGGTTGTTAACATAACTGTTGCCGCAACTAATAGTATCATACTATTTCTTTTTAGCTTTTATTTGTTTTACTATTGCTTGTACTAGCCAGTAATTCATATTTATCTTTTATTTCTTTACAATCGTGGCAATATAGATCTTGAGTTAATCCCACTGTGATAATAACATGACATTCGTGACACAAAGTAGCACCATACCCTCCATTAAACTTATGGATAGGTTTTCTCAATACTAAATCATCGTTATGTTCTAGGATGTTTGCTATGGAGTATACAATTTCTTTAGGACCAAACTGACTTTTCCAGTCTAGGTCTTCTGTTACTTTGTCCACCCACTCCATATAGAGTTTGTATAACTCTTCTTTGTTTATTGATATCATAACTATTATTGTTTAGAAAGTAAAGGTCCGACTATTTCTAATCGGACCCAACTTTTTCTAAAACTTTTAAGCGTATCTTGCGACTGCTTGAAAGTGGTAAGTAACTGTACCATTCTGAAGAACTGATACACCACCTAATGGTTGCCATCCTCTTTCTAATAGGAAGTTTACTTCTTCTACTAAAGAAAGCATATCAGGTTTAGCTACGATTGCGTACTGCTTTGCTGATTTGTCTGAAACTACTGTTGCTGTTTCTTTTGCCATAATTATAACTGTTTATTGAAATGTACTAAATAATTCACACTTTAGCAAGTTTTTGCTTTTCTTTTTTCTTTGCGTAACTTGCCTCTTGAGCTTCTCTCTTTTCTTTAAGGTAATCCCCTTCTGAGGTTCCTTTCTTACCGCCTACTAAAAAATACGCCTTTAGTAAGCCAGGCTTGTATTTGTATACTTCTTTTGGAAACGCTATACGTAATTCTTTTGCTATTCTAAAGGATTCTTCTATGGTTGTAGCTCTACATTCGGTATACCCATTATACTGCTTCATTCCGGTAATATTTGGTGGAACCATTATACCCATTAATTTTTCATATAAGTATATTTCTCCTTTATTAAGGAAAGCTGACCACGGTATGTAGGTTTCATAACCCTCTTTTATAGCTGTACCCCAGTAGCCCTTTTTTCTTAAATACTCTTGAGTATGTCTGCGATCAGCATCACCTTGGTTAGAAAAACCCGGCTTGCTAATTACAATAGGATCCTCACGCTTTAAATTTTCCATAACTTGTTTGTTGTTTTAAAAATATGTGTTTACTGTAAATATACAAATTGTTTTTGATACTACCAACTTTAGATCATATAAATTGGAGTTTGATCTCCGATCCAAGCATTAAATACGTTGTAGTCTAAATATTCTAGAGCTTCTTCTTCTTCCATGTTCTCAGCTTCCATTAGTATCTCTACCATTTCATCTGCATCGTAGATTACTCTGTAGCTCTTGGAGTCTATTCCTAGAATGGCATCGTCATAACCATCTACGGTTACTAACTCAACACCATCTCCTATCAAATCTCCATACTCTTCTAATAGTTCTTCTTTTGTCATATACTTGTTTTAATTTTAGTGTCTAAAAAGAAAAACCTACCGAAGTAGGTTCTCTTTCTGGGGGCGTGTGTTTATTTGTGTAGCGTCATATAAGTAAGTCCACCTATGATAACATAGAATCCTATCTTCTGGAACTTAGACTTTAATTGAAGCTTCTTATTCTGAATCTGTAATTGATTGTACTGATTAGTCCAACCAGTAATTTCAGTATCCTTATTTGTAATTATAAGTTTGTACTTAGCTTCTTTAGAAACATACTTACCTATAATACTATCTTTGTTTATTAGTCTAGCTTCATCAAGAGTTATAATACTATCCTTAATTGGTATGATCTTTCTATCGCCATCTAACTCTACTAGATCCTTAGCTGCTAGAACTAATACTGGTTGAGCTATTGGTAAAGGTCTTGTTACTGTATCTTGAGGATAACGGCTATTATAGAAGTGTACTATTCCTATATCAGATAAACCATCTATTCGCTTCTTAGAAGAATCAATATACTTGATTACAGTATGAACTGCATCCTTCTGATTCTCTACTGCAGCAAGTAAACTAGTCTCAACTACTTGCATAGAATCAATTTGCTTAGTTTCTTTTACAATCTCTACTTTAAGAGAATCATTCTCTTTATGTAAACTATCGATTGTTTGTTTAAAGACTACGTTACTAGGTCCTGATAGTTGTCTGAATAATTCGTACCCTGTTCCTACAATTGCTATAATGATAATAGCATAGACTAAAAGCTTCTTCATTTTATTTTATTGGTGTTATTTGATCTGCTGCTAATTTTTGATACCCAACTCCATTATCCCTTTCCTCTTCCTCAATGTACCCAGTATTATCTGCATCCCATTGTTGAAGATGTGTTAAGTGATTGCTAATAGTATCGTTTTTAACTAACTTACCAGTTTTTGGATCATATTCATTCTCGTTAGCTGTGTCAGCTCCGTTGAATCCTATATACCAATCCGCATCACTTCCGTGCATGTTGGAACTCTTTACATCCCAATCCTGCACTTCTTTGGCTAGTTTCTCTACGATCTTACGTACTAATAAGGAGTTGCTCATATACTAATAAATAGTTAGAATCTCTTTGCTAACTGAATAATGGGATGTATGTCTTCGTTTGATAAGGAGTAATAGGCAGCAGCTAGCTTACGGAGAGCTTCTTGAAAATCATGTCCATCTACGGATTTTGACTCTATTTCAGGACCTACTTCATACCCACCCTTACGTAAAAGCCTAGCCATCTCCTTCTTTTCACTTTCATCCATTTCTTCGTAGAATTCATCTACGTCAATATTCATTTCAACGTCTACATACTGATCTTCTGAAAAATGAGGCATATAATTTATTTACTTTTTAATAGTGCTATAATAAGTGTAATAGTGGATATAAGCAAAGCTATATCAACTTTGCTGATACCTTTCTTTTGCATCCAAGCATACACTTTATCTAATAGTTTCTCTTTCATATTAATTAAAGTCTGGTTGAGTTCCTAAACTAACTACAGGATTAACAGCATACTTCACTAATGTTTGATCTCCTTCGTTTGTGGACTTTCTAATAAAGCCTCCTGTGCTTGTCTTGTCATTTACTCCTGCAAACATCTCATGTGTGGATTCAGGATACTCTCTTGTGTAGTCTTCGTACGTTAATACTTTTTCAATCTTACCTATTAAAAAACCTTCTCCTACTTTAGGATGAAGATCAGTATGGGTATCATACCATACATCGCTTACCAATACGTAAGCTCTCTTAGAGTTTAAATGTAAAATTTCATGCTTCATAACTTATTTGTTTGTTTATATCATAAAGATACAAACTTTATTTGAATTAAATACCAGCATCTCGAAATATTTTGAAATATTTTTCTTCTAATACCTCATAATTCATTCTAAAGGTAGCAGGCATCTTTTTCCAAACGTCAGGATTTCTTGAAGGAGAATTTTCTGGGTGACACCAGCGACGGGTGTAGTATAAGTAATTATAAAATTGTATGTAGGCATTTGCCTTCTGAGTATAGATCTTTGTATTGATAGGAAGATCCCATTTCTTAATTAGCTTTACTGATCTCTTTTCATTATCTAGTTCTAGATCTCTAGTTACAGCTAAAGCCTTTTCTATGTTAGGCATATCTTCACCATTCAACCAATCATCTATATTATCTATATCGTAGGAGTCTTTCCACTCTTTGCATTGATCTATCCACTGTGTTAAGTGAGCATACTCGTGGACTAAAGTCATTAACCAATTTAAATCATTCTTAGCAACAGCTAGTTCTTTAATATCATCCGGCTCACAGTATCCAACACATCTAATATTATCAGGAGTACGTACAGTCTTTGTTGGCTTAAGCGTGAACTTAATCCCATGTGCTCGGCACTCAGATCTAACATGCTTAACAAAAGTATCTACGCTATCCATAAAGAAAGTATAACATTAAAAAACCAATCTTCCAAATAAAAAAAGCCTCCTTTCGGAGGCTTCTGTTTTAGTACGGGTCGTGCTGCGCCATTACAGCCTCTTTGCCTTTCTCCTCTATTTCATGGTCTATGAATGCTAATGCTTCTCCTCTTGTAAATCCAGCTGCTACTAACTCATCGATAACTTTATCAGCTACTTTGTGAAGTACATCATGTAATTTAGGATCTAAATGAGATTCCATTTCTTTATGCTTAGGGTCCATATCTGCTTCTTGACCTTCCCACATTTCACCTTTCTTCATTACTAAGTCAGTTCTGTTACCACCTGGCTTTTGTTTCTTTTCTGGGTTGTGATACTTAGGCTTTATTTCAGCTGGACGCTTTGTATCAGCAGCTTTTGCTTTGTTCTTGATTTCACCACCTTTAACGTATCCTGCTTTCATACCTTCCATCATATCACTCTTACCTGCTTTCTCTAATAAATTACCAATTTCTTTCTTGATAGTTTTTAAAGACTCAATGTACTCCTTTAATTGCTTTCTTTCGTCTGGAGATAATACTGAGAATCCGTATGGAGGATTTGTATCGTTAGTCTCTTCTTTTTGCATAATAGTTGGTCCAGTTGCTTTTTGTAATGGTTCGTAGATATTTTCTTCTATGTTTCCTAATTCATCTTCAAGAGACTCTAAATAATCAGGAACCCAGTCTTCAAAGTATCCATATCCAGAAAGTAAATTCTGTACTACTACTCTTTTCATTCCAGCTTCTAACATTTCATGTCCACACCAGTTAATAGCTGCATTTTCATAATCTTTATAAGCTTTGTTTCTTACTTTATGATCAGCATCTGATCTGCTATCGTAAATGTCTTTTAAATCTTTTAACTCTTTACCGTGCTTTTGTGCAACTACTTTAGCTGCTCCAGCTGGATCACGCATATGAGAACCGTCACTTGCAGCTGCAGTTTCCTCTCTTATACCTATCTTACCTAAAGCATCCCAAGTACCTCCAAATCCTGGAATGTCTTCTCTGTTTTGCTTTCTAATCATTTTAGCTAAGGCTGTAGCAGCTTTTGCAGGATCAAGATCCCATAATTGACTTACTACTTTCGGATCTTCCAAAGCTTCTAAAGCCTGTTCGTATTCTTTGTCAGTTAACTCATCATCAGATAAGTATTTCAGATGCTCTGCTACTGCTTGTTCAAAATCTGTTTCATCAGGGTTAAATCCTTCGTCTTCTCTTTCAGCATTCTCTGCTTCAGTATCATCATCTTCCATTTTCTTTGCTCTAGCTTCTCTCGCCTCATCATCATCATCTTCAGGACCGTCATCGTGAGATTTAATTCCAGCTATTTCTTTCATTTTCTTAATCTCTTCTTCAAATCCTCTCTCTTTTCTGAACTTTTCTTTATCTTTCGCCATTTGTGATGTAGTTGCATCATCCATAAATTGTTCTGCGGCTTCCTCTGGTTTCATATGACCATACTTGTCTATAAGATAGGAAGTATTAATCATAGGATACATACCTAAAGCATCGTGAAATGCTTCTAACCATTGTTCATTAGCAGGATGGCTTTCGTCCATCTCTTGACCACACTGACATTGATCAGCTGGCATTCCACATGAAGGACAAATTCCTTCTCCTTCTTCGAATGGTCCTGGATCTTCTGGATACATTTGATCGAAAGCATATTCAGGTACAACACCTTTAGCTATATCTTTATAGGTTTTACCACCTACTTTAAACTTTTCACCTGGCTTATGTTTGTGAAGTTGACCTGTGAAAGCATTACCTTCTTCTACTCCTGTTACTTGCTTCAAAACGTAATTGGCATCTAAGTTATGAGCATATAACTCATAATCGTGATCACTTACATAGTCTAAGGCCTTATCCAAAGTAGCAGCATCAATCTTACCGGCTTGAGCAAGATGCTGTAATTCTTTTTCTACTGCAAGGGAATGCTCCTCTCCTTCTTCATCATAATTCCAACCTTCTTCCATTTCATTTTTTTCATCTAAAGGACTTTCAGGTGTAATGTTATCCTGATAGCCTCTATCTTTAACTTCTACTGCTTCTTTTAACATGCCTTTAGGAGTTTCAGCTTGAAACTTAGACATTAAATTTTTGTAATCTTCGTGAGATATATAGCTCATCTGAAATTGTTTATTAATAAATAGTTAGTTTTTATGATCAGCTCTACTGTTCTTCCCCTATAACATTCTTCCTCCACCAACGTTTTAGCTTGTGGTCATAAGGTAAATCTTGTATTTTATGTTCAATGTACATAGTTGCACTAAACAGCACAAGAAATATAACAGTTGCGTACAGCCAAAGTTTTAAAAAAGATATCATATATTATTTTTTATAATTAATCCCACCATTTTTCTATGTTATCGCTTAAATATTGAAATAGCTCCTGTCTTGCTTTGTCGTGATCTTCTATTGATTTAGTTAATCCATCACGATCCCAGTTTGGATCAGATAGGTATTTATCAAGATGGTATTCGTGCTGCACTATCTCTATCATATCCATAGCTTTCTTTATTTCATCAGCATCTGCTTTATGATACACATGGAGACCTTTTTCGCGAATATGCTCTTCTGTATGCTTTAGCTTTTGTTTTAGAATTTCGTAAATAAAATAGTAATCCCAATCGGTATCCTTCCAGATAATTGGTAACCATCTTAATACATTACGTACTCTTCTTATTATGATTTTTACTCTATACATTAGAAGGCTCCTCTACTCTCCATTAGCTTTTGCATATGGTCAGCTGTTTCTCTATCTCTTATGATTGATATTTCGTAGTCGCATTTACCTGATGCTGCTACTACACCCACATACTTAAACGCATTAGAATGTTCTACACAAGTGTCTGTGTATCCTAATTTTACTCTTCTTTCTGGAATTGCCTGCTGGCACACTTTACAATACTTACTCATAACTCTTATTTGTTTTTATAAAAATACTATTGCTTTTTCTTTTTAGCAACTTTTTCTTTTCTTGGTAATTGAAAATTCTCAGTCATAATGGGACCATTCCTAAATTTATCTAGGTCATAGTGCCAGCGGTCAGTTACTTTGCCTGACTCGTCTTTGTAATCTACTACGAATTTTCTTTGGGATTCTGTTGGTTTACTTAAGGCCATATTTCTCTATCAACACATCAATCCTCTCCTTATTTAGAGAAGGGTCTTTTACTGATTTGATAAAGATAAGGTCTTTTGTAATATCATCCAACTTTCTAGAAGAATTTTTCAAACTCCAGAAATTATGTTGCTCTTCAATCTTCTTTCTTAACTGTTCAATTTTATTTGGATAGTTCTTTCTATTGCCGAACTCTTGTAACTTCTTAAATCTATCACCATCGCTAACTAATTTATCAGCTAGCCTGCTTAAGTGGTTATTTGCCATTCTTTTTAGAACCTTTCGTTAATTTTATCATAGTCATTACTGACACTGTCATAGCTAATAATAAAGATAAAACTTGTAAGTATGGAATACTAGCAACTAAGTAACTGCTAAGATGTAAACTCCAAACTCCTGCCATATAATGCTCTACTGTTAAATGCTTCATATTAGTTATACATACATGCTCTCTTGTACAGGAGTTCCTCCCAGTTTAAAGCACATTTTGTTATTAGTGATAATTTAGGTTTAATCGTTTTTGTTTCAAGTAAAGTGATCATCATATCTCTCCAAACCTCTCTACTATTTACATGCAATAACTTATGTTTAGTTTCTGGAATGTACCTTTCTGCTAAACCCTCAATTGTTTCGTATATTAAGTCATTAATCATACTAGTAATAAATACTTTATATATGTGGTAAAACGCTACTTAACAAACTCAGTTACACCTAAAATAAAGGCTTCTGCTGGGGTAACAGTGGGATTCTCTTTCATATATTTTAAAGCGTAATATATGGCTTCTACTTCTAACCCATATTCCAACGCTATATCTAGCTGATTGCTAATAACCTCCATTTGTTCTTTTGGTTCCATAATTATAAATTTGCGATGAACTCATCCCCTTCTTGGTAATTATCCGTATTGTTTAAACCTGCATCTTTAAAGTGTGCTAGGAAAGAATCATCTATATCCCAGCTTATCTCATCTTTTATTAGAGGTGCATTAGCATTTTCCATACTACGAATCTGCTTCTCTGAAAATAGATTACCTACGTATAGGAAGTGACAGTTGTAGCACAACATCCTTAGATTTTCTATCTGCCAGTTATTCTTATTTCCATCTATAAAGCTAAGCATTAAGGGTTGCTTATAATCCACGACGCGCTTCTCGTGATGTCCACAGGAATAACATTCCATTCTCAAGATTCCTTCGTAGATTAATCGGTTCTTTAGTTTCTCCTGGTTTATAGCCCTATAGCTTTCGCTAGACATGATATCGTTGATCTTCTCGATGGATATGTCATGTTTCCAATTAACTCGTTTAATTCCCTTCCCAGAGTTGTTTTTATGTAGTTCGTACAAAGTCTTACCACTTTCCTGATCAACATACATCTTAGCATAGCTTCTGTATGTTTCAATAGTCACATTAAGGTATCTTGCAGCCTGGAAGTTAGACTGCGTATGCTTCATAGCATTTCTAATAACCGATTCGGTTAAGTCTCTTCTTGGTCTTCCTCCTTTATTCGCCATATTTAGGATTGATATGTAATAATGCATTCCACAAATCGGTTGCAGTATCCATAGGAACTACTCTATCATTTTCATCAAATAAATCATTTAAAGATCCATCTGGGTTTGTTCTTTCCCAAAGATAGAAGCCTATCAGTTCAGCCCCTTCTTTACCAAAATGCAGTATAATAAGTGCATCAATAGTATCTAAAAATGCTTCATCGTAGTTAGCAAAATCTAACTGCAAATCTGCATACATTAGATTCTGTCTATTAATAATCTGCTCAATCGAATTTATAATGGAAATAAATAACTCTTTCTTTTTAGTTTCCTGAGTCTTTTTCTTTCTTCTAATTAAACTCTTAACATTTAGTATCTGATTAATTGCCGCTTGTATCTCCGTTAATCCCTGCTCCATTCTTTTTGGCTTTAGATGTTTTAGAAATTGGTTTTCTTATTTGATCAATAAGATTTTTAATAGGAATACACTCCTCAAATTTTTCTTCCTCTAGCTTAAAAGCTATACATTGTTCCAAAGCAGGTATCCAATATTGTTTAGGTATGTCTACATATAGACCTAACCCATTGATTTCGAATATGGTAGCAAAAGTTTTCTTTCCTTTGAAAGCTTCTTCAATTGCTAATGGAGTTTCAACTTTAATAAGATGAAGAAGTGCCTCATTATCTAAGAGGTCTGAAGCCTGAATGTTCTCTAAGTAATCGAACATAGCTTTTGGTATTGTACGTTTTGCCATAACTAATTTTAATTTTATCTCAAGCCAGCTCTCTTCATAATAATCTCTCTAACCTCTTCTGCTGATTGCTCTGCTGGTGGTAGTTGCTCTGGTGCTTGCTCCTCTCCTTGCTCCTCACCTGTTTCAGGTGCTTCTTGCTTTAATACATGTTCAATAATGAAAGTAGCTAAAGATGGTAATGGTATTAAGAATCCAATAACGTTTTTGTATGGATTTTCTAAATCCTGGATAATTTGTAATCCTGATTCTGCAAACTTTTGTTGAAGCTTTGTACCAAGTTCATTAGTCATTTGCTGAGCCTTACGTGGATCTTGAGGTACGTCTGGTAATACAAACTGTAATTTTACACCTTTTTTAGTCTTGTTGATGTTCACATCAAATCTCAAAGTAAGGTGGTGTCCGTCAATATCTATAGGAAATTCCGGGATGAGCGCAGGAAGTGCTTCGTTTAAGTTGTTTTTCATAGTAATAAATAGTTTGTTATTGCCAAGCATTCATTTTGAATCTTTCGGCTGGTAACCCAAAAAAGTCTGTTTTGTATCTAGATTGAGCGAAAAATTCCAAATCAATCCATTCATACTTGCGTATCATCATATATCTTGCTGCTGCTTCCCAGTCTGTACCTTTTACAATACTTTCTGCTCTTGCTTTCACTTCTTGAATTTCTTTTATATCATAGGAGTCGTATTCAAAATGTAAAATCTCTATAGCATTTCCCATCGAATCTACATAGTCCATACTAAAGTCAATACCCCACTTACCTCTGTAGCTTATTAGTTTATTAACTAGGTTATTCTCCTTAGCAAATTCTTTTAGTTGTTCTAAAGCTGCACCATCATATCCTTTTCTTTCAAATAGGAAAGCATGATTCAGATGTGCTTTTGTTAGTGGCTTATCGTCTGTAAACCAATCTTGTCTTAGACAAACTTCATGTCCGTGAGTAATAAAGGAATGATTATTAGCACCTGCATAATAAGATTCTAGCTTTGTAAGTCTGTATCCATTCTGATCAAAAAGATCTACCCATCCTGGATGTTGGATAGGAACAGGAACATCATATTCTAAAGCCTTATCCCAAGTTCTACTCTTATGAAACTGATTATCCGTTAAAGTAATCATAGTAAAATAATTTAAAGGTACTTAAAAGTGCCCTTTTTAATATAGTAATTAATATTTTCTGCTGTCCAATTAAAAGCTATAGCAGCTTCTTTTCTGGAGCTGTACACTGTATTAGATGCAATATGTAATATTTTTTTCATACATGAATTTCGACCTTCTCGAGTTTGCTTTCTTTTCTCTTTAATTTCTTCACTTTGTTTTACTCCTACTTTTCCTTTGTTTGCTCTACTTAGATTTTTTCTATGTTCTAAACTTCGTGTAGGCTTTTTCTTGCCCTTATTTGCTGCACCTATTTTCAACCTAGTTTCTTCAGATCTTTTTGCTTTACCGTTGAATTGCCTAGAACTTTCTCTCTTTGTTACTGACTCTTTTGAGAACTTTCCGTTGCTACCTGGTTTTCTTATATTCATCATCTTAAATCCACAAGCCAAATACTGATCCCAGTATAAAATCTCATAAGTATTTAAAGTTTCCTGAGTAACTTCTTTAGGCAGTTCGTGAATTACTTCAAATAAATGACTTTCCCATCCGTGCTTAATTAAAGATTGATATATTTTAGGCTGTTTTTTACAACTTAAATTTTTATAACTACTCTTTCTGTTTAGGATATCCCTACTTTGTCCTATATAAATTCTACCAGTTGGAGATGTTATTTTATAGATACCTATCATACAAATAAATAGTTAAAATACGTTATCTTAATAAGTTTCTAATATCAATTATATTGTCTACAGAGTGTGCATCTTCTTTATAACCGTCCTTTGATTCATCTAAAGCGTTTTCAGTAAACTGATGCCCAAAGTATAATTTATCTACAGGTTTGAAACCATAAAATTCATGAACTTGTTTTTGTACTTTAATTACATCTTCAACTCGCCAATTATGCCCCAAAAAGATAAATCCAGATTCAATTCCTTTTACTACATTTCTTTCGCCTAAAGTACTATGTCTATTTTCAATCCAATCCAATCTTTCAATTAGTCTTTGATATATAGCATTTGCTTGTCCCCATCTAATAGAACCCATAAACACTACTACATTGCATTCAAGTAAAGGATTAGCAACTCTCCAAAGTTCATCATCTGGATTATTGTAGGAAGCCCAGCATCTTATGTTTCCTGTAGGATTCTTTTCTTTATCTTTCAAGGCTGCTTCTCTAACTCCACAATTATTTCCATCCTTACTAGACACATTTCCTTCACAGTTATAGATCTTTAGCTTAGATACGTCTACTAAAGTACACTTATCTCCACCTATAGTTCTTTGCATAACTTCTGCAATACGAGTAGACTTGGGAGAATCTTTACCATCTTTTGAAGATAAATCTCCTCTGTTGGAAGTTGTTAAAATTAATACTTTACCCTTCCTACTCAAGTACTTAGTAGCTCTTTCAAGTTGCTTTTTAAACTTGCTATCAATTTCAATCTTCTCTTCTAATAGTAAATCTGCTAGTCTTCCCATACAAATAAATAGTTTATTCTATGGTTAGCAAGGAATGATCAAAAGGAGGATTAGTTACGATAATATTAGTTTCGGCTAAATTAACCTTATTCTTAATCTCTACAGTAGCACAACCTACATCGTAGGTTCCAGGTTCCTCTTGCTCAAACATATCAGATAAAAATGCTATATTTTGTGTAAAGAAGTTAGCATCCTTTAATAAATTACCTTTATCATCTCTATTCATATCAACTGTAACTTTAATGTTATAGTCTTGAGGTTCACCTACTTGGAATACCTTATCATAATCTACTTGGTTATAATATTGCTTAGCCTTAGCCCAATCCTCATCTGAAAACTTTAGTAAATCGTTAGCTGGAGTATGTTCTAACTTGTAGGCTTCTACTATTTGTTCTTTTATTTGTTGATTAGGTAACCATACTCTTGGAAAGAACATTTCTATTTGGAAGAAGTCTTGAGGTGTTCCACCAACCCAAACCATATCCATATCGTATCTGATCAACTTCTGTTCTCCGTGATTAAACCTACCCCACTTTCTAGTAAACCTTCTAAGTTCAATATGATCTGCATGACTTTGAATCTCAGTTCTCTTTTGAGCTTCTTCATTACTTTTATCAAACCAGTTCTTACCTCGTGAAGTTACACAACTAAAATGGTAAACGTTTGCATTAAAGGTTTGTTTAATCTTAACTCCTTTCTGAACAAATCTCTGAAGTAGATCAGAATCTTCTCTTGATCTTCTGTACAAAGTATCGTAGCCACCTACATCCATCCAAACCTTTTTGTAGAATGTGAAAGGTGCAAAGAAGAACTCAGTGGTTTTGTCTTTCCTTTCTTTTGCTGAGAATGCTAAGAACTCATCCCATTTAAATTCATTTGGATCTGTTCCAAAGTCTTCTGTAATAGTTTGCTCAGATGTTCCATGTAAAGGTGGTTCTATTCTTGTAGCACTCAATATACAATTATCTTCTAAAGCTTCTAACACATGCATATCGTAGTCCTTACTAATAACCATATCACTTTGCAAATAGCTTACAACCTCATGCTTAGCTAATTCTACTAATAAATTATTATTACGAGAGTATCCTATGCAAGGATTTACTTTGTGAGTTATAATTTTAAGATCGAAAAAGTCTTTCTTTTGTTCTCTTAAATAATCAACTGTACCTTCATTATCTGAATCTACAAAGATTAAGATCTCATGCTCTTTACCTGCTAAGTTTTCTTTCAAAGACTTTAAAAGTAACTTCACATGGTCGAGTGTATTAACCGACGTGTTTACCAAAAAACTAATTTGTTGCATTCTTTATTTTATTATATGTTATTTTTACTCCCTCTTCTAATCCGATAAATTCAATTGGTAACTTGGTACGGTATTTTGATACGTAATCCTCTCCAATTCTTTCTCCATTTACTACATCGGCTTTATAATCACCTAGATTAGTTATAAGCGTAGCTAACCCAAATAGGGAATAAAAAGATTCGTGATAAACACAATCAAACTCCTTAGGTGGATTCTCTTCGTTAATGTAATATTCTACAACTTTAACTAAGTCCTGCATGTAGAAGAAGTCCATAAATTTAACCTCGTGTATTTGTATTGGTTCTTTATTTATGTATCTTTTAATGTTAGCTTTAATGAATCTAGTATCTAATTCATTCTCATCAAATACTCCAAAGATTTTAATATTATAAAAATTATCTTGGTTTAAAATAGACTTAGCAATAACTTTCTTACTGTAGCCATAAGGTTCACTTGGCATATAAGTTTCAGCTCCTGAACCGAAATGAAGTAATCTAGTAAAGCAATGTTTATTTGCAAGTAAGTTATAGTACATAGTAAGATTCTTATCTAACACGTTCCAATCATCCTTTGTCAATCTACTTCCTCCTGCTACTGCACAATGTATAACCACATCAAAGAAATCTGCTTGACTAAAATAATCTCTAACAGCTCTCGAGTCGCATAGATCTACTACACTTCTATTAATGGCGCTCACTTCATGCTCATCTTTTAAAGCATCGTGTAAGGACTTTCCTATGTATCCGTTAGCTCCTGTAATTAATACTCTCATTATCTCTTTAAGTTTATGTAAGTTGCTTTTGCTCTTGTTGTACTATATTTAAAAATACTTGTTAATTCTTCTTTAGTCTCTGGATGGTAAGTTTCTACATTATCAAAGCTACTCATAATTCTCTTATCATCTTCAGACCAATGTGAAAAACCTAAGTAACCATAATCTTGATCTCTACCACCACCAATAATATTTACTGGAATCTTTTCGTGATCTAAATAGTTCCTAATCATCTCAAAAGGTCTGTAGATAGCAAATGGTGTGATAGAATAAACATACGGAATCTTTCCTTCCATAGCTAATCCAATTCCCATTCCCATCATAGCCATCTCAGAAGATCCTACATTAAAGAATCTATCAGGATAAGTATCTCTAATTTCATCCCATAGTCCGTATCCTAAGTCTCCTGTAATAAGATAGATGTCTTTATTAACTTCCATCTCGTTTAAAAGTAACTGTGCAAATATTCTTCTAGTCATTTTGTGAGTTTAAAACGTGATTGTAATTATCTTCATTCATTACATGGTAGTGTGCATTTAAACCTTTCAAGAAAGTATACTGCTCTACGCTTGTAGTTCTAATATGAAGTTGGTTAGTTGGTAAGAAAGCTTCTAATCTTTTTGTTAAGTAATCGGAATCTACTTCTTTATAAGCTGCATAGCCGTTTACATTAACAAATACTTCTATGTTTTTAATACCACACTCGTGTATAGTTTTTAACGCTTCCCAGATACTTCCTTCAGCAGCTTCACCATCACTAATCAATACCCAAACCTTTCTTTTAGGATTAGCCACTGCTCTACCTAAAGCTATTGTTAAACCTAGTCCTAAAGATCCTGTAGAACAATAGATTCCATTCTCTTCATCTCTGTGAGGATGTCCGCCATGCTTTTTAAATAACATCTCTGCATCTATTCCTTTATACTTTTCTAATACAGCATACAAAGCTAATGCAGCATGTCCTGAAGATAAGATGAAAATATCTTTTGTATCCATCTGAGAATAGATTTCATCTATAATACCTACACTAGAGAAATAACTTCCTAAGTGTCCTAGTTTGTTCTTGTAAGCAATTTCTGCTATTCGTTTTTTTAAGCTCATTACCAGATAAATTTATTTTTATAATAGTGTACTATGTATGGTATTTCCGTATCAAATTTTACTTGAGGTGTCCAACCTAACTCTCTTAATTTAGAATCATCTAAAGCATATCTAACATCCTGACCTTTTCTTGAATAAGATAAGTCTAAGAATAGCTTAACATTATCGTCTGCCATATCCTTATCAATATACTCTTTAATTACTTTCTTAACTGTATCTAAGTTTGATTGTTCATATCCACCAGCTATGTTATAGATTTCATTTTCTACTTCAGCTTCAATAATAGTAGTGATAGCTTTAGCTGTATCACTAGCATGTAACCAGTTTCTAATAGGAGTACCATCATTATGCAAAGGTATCTTCTTTCCTAACTTTAAGAACTTACAAGCCTTTGGAATTAACTTCTCTACGTATTGACCTGCACCATAATTGTTTGTAGGTCTTACAATAATGTAAGGTAGGTTATAAGTTCTAGCCCAAGCAAGCACTAACATATCTGCTGCTGCCTTAGTAGCTGAATAAGGATTGGATGGTTTAAGTAAGTCTGTTTCTGTGTGAGCGCCTTCGTCAATATCCCCATATACTTCATCAGTACTAAAATGTAAGAAGATAGGTTTCTTTGCAGACTCTTGTCTATAGTTCTTAATTAGTTCTAATAAGTGATGTACACCATTTACATTTGAATGTACAAACTCATCGCTATTAGCTATTGAGTTACCTACGTGAGTTTCAGCTGCTGTGTTAATAATATAATCACATTCGTATAAAAACTTCAAATCGTTAATATCTTCATTCTCGAATTCAAAATTATCATATTCATGAAACTCTCGTAATACATCTAAGTTAGCAGCGTAGGTACATTTATCAACACCCATTACATACCAACCTTTGTTTAAACACTCTCTTGTAACATGCGATCCTATAAATCCTAGACAACCTGTTACATAAACTACTTTTGTCATTTTATTTTTGTTTTTCAATTATATTTTTATAATACATATCATATAGCATATCATTGTTTAAAGGCCACTTAAAGCAAGCTTCGAAGTTAATCTTAGCATACTCCAACATAGACTCATACTTTTCAGGTGATAAGCTATTCATAATTTGATCTAACTCTTCCTGATTATTAAAATACAAAATTCCTCTCGTATCAAAAAATTTATTTATGTTCAAACATCCATGATAGATTGGAATAGTTCCAGTTAAGAAACATTCTGTTATCTTCTCAGTAAAGTAGTAATCATCATTCTCTACGTTTTCAATTGCTACACTGAACATATAATCTCTAAGACCGTCTAACTTACTGGCTAGTTCTTTTCCCATTCCACGTCCATATAAATCTACTTTGTCTTTAATAGACTTTATAAATTCTAATCTCTTCACGTGACCAGGTAAGAAAGCTTTGTTTGAAGCTATTGCTGAAACTAACTTACTCTTCTTGTATATTTGGAATACGTCACTAGGTAATTCATATGTTTCTATTGAATCAGACTTACATGGTTGATACCCTACTGAGTTTGGTAAGCAGTTGAAATGAGTTACAAATAAAGGAGGAGTAAACTTAGCATTAGGAATTTTCTCAAGTAGATCTTTATCAAAGGTCAATACTGTATCAAACTTATCATAGTTCTTGAGAATTAAATCATAATACTCATTCTTAAAATAACCTTTATGCTCTAACAGTCTAGCAACTACCGGCTTGTCTGTTTGTATGTTATACCTACCCTCCAAGTAGTTCTTAATTCCAGAGTCAACTATTACTGTCATATCAAATTCTCCAGAAGGTTGTTCGTAGCAATATGTAAACTTTGTAGGTATGTCATAGAGCTCAGCATAATAATCGATAGGAAACAAGTTTACTTGCGGTAATTTCGTTCCATTTAATCCTTTGGTGTATACTTTCCTATTTCTAATTTCAACCTCATATTTCGTGTTATCTTGGCTTTCTCGCTCTCTAGTTCTAACTGCATTAGACTTTGATTGATTGTATACGCAAGTGTAGAAGTCTACAACTCCTATCTTTTCTTCACCGCACATCTCTAAAGCTGGGTACTGCCAAGCTAAATCTGAAGCATGCCAGTAGTACTTATCATCTATATTAGACTTCAGATCTTCTCTGTCAATTTGTTTCCATAAAGAATATCTAAAAGTTCTTAGGTGAGAAGCTCTCCACTGATCTCTTCTATAAAACTTATGATCGTGTATAAATTTAGGATAAGGAGTTGATTGTGGAAAAGGTAAGGCTGTATTACCTTCACCATCCCAGCATACAAATCCACCATAAGTCATCCAACAATCCTTCTCATTATAGAAATCGTTTAACTTCTGAAGTACATTCTCATCGTAGAACCAGTCATCTCCATCTAAGTGAATTAAGATGTCTTCATCATCAGGAAAAATATGCCTAACGTACTCTATGTAATTGTAGGCAGCTCCTTGGTTAGTTTCATTTCTAATTACTTTCCAGTTAGGTAAGTCTCCTACAATAGTACAAACTTGACTATAGGTTTCATCTGTTGAATTATCGTCTATGTATAGAACTTGGTAGTTAGTATAAGTTTGATTTAGTATACTAGCTAAGTTGTATTCAATCCAATCTTCGTTATTGTACGAAGGAACTATTATTATAAAGTTGTTTTGCTTCATATCTTATTTATTGAAGAATTGTGTACAGTTACACTCTTCTCTGAAAAACTTTTTAGTGTCTTCGTTAAACCAAGTTGTTTTAAAGTCGTCAATCATCTCAGCAAACTTATCTGGAGTCTTAGCTCCCATACCTTCTACAAAGTGAAAGCACTTAATTTGTTTATCTTCGTGAGTGAATAACTTACCGTCTTTAGTATACCAACTATGAATAGGAGAAGGTTGCCCATCTAATAGATTTCTTTCTGCTAACCACTCATAAGGAAAACCATGTATGTTTCTAGGCCAGCAGTTAATAATCTTACCTTTACTAATCATCTCTGCTCTTGGCACTCCTTTGGATCTTACGTTATACGAAAACTTACTCAAAGGATAAGGAGAATCTACAACTTTTACTTCAAAAGATTTATCTGACCAAGCTAGTTGGTTTAATCCTCCCTGGATTGAAAAGTGTGTATAGTTTTCAATACTCAATTCAATTACCTTTTGTAAAGCATCTGCATTATTAAAACAAACTACATCTGCATTAATATTCATATGATCTATTTCCTTTCTACCATCTGGAAGTGTTACTTCAATAGTTGGGGAAGACCAGTACTCTGTATCTTCGTGTATGTAATAATTTAAGGTAGCTAATACTGGAGTAGTGTCATTATCTAAGAATTCATCCAATCTACCACATACAATAGTATCTGTTCCTAAGATTATTACTTTTTGGTAATTATGCTTCTTCATTATCTCAAAAGCATAAATGTACTGCATTAGGAAAGTCTCTGGTGCAAACTCAAAGTACTGTAAGGAATCGTTATACTCTTTTTGATTGGTTTGATCTATTTGATAGAAGTCACATTCATCTCCATTGAACTTCAAGAAGCTACTTCTTACATTTGTCATTAACTCAGCGTAACGCTCGTCTGTACAAAAAACTACACAGGCTGTTTTTTTCATAAACTATTATCTATTAAACTTGTATCAAATGGTATCACACCATAATATTTTTTATCTACTGTAATTGGCTTAGCATTTATTCCTCTTTTTTGATAGATCTCATATAAAGAAGCTCTCTCTGTAGCAATGTGTACAATGTTGTCTTCATTAACAAGAATGTTACGAGCTATCTTTTCACAAACTTCATCTAAGAAATGTCTAGAGCAATACTGATCTTCAAACACTTCTGAGTAGGTTTGCTTGATAAAAGGTGCTCTAATGATCTGATGGTTAGGTAAAACAGAAACTATGTACTCAGCTGCTGCTTTTGTTTTACCATACACATTAATCGGATCTAATCTATCTTCAACTGTATAGTTGCCTTTATCACCTCCAAATACATACTCAGAGGAAACATACACAAATTTACAATCTAAACCTAAACAAACCTCAACTAAATTTAAAGTTCCAAGAACATTTATATCCAAAGCCTTCTCTACATCTTCTTCACATCCGAAAGTATCTACAAAGGCAGCTAAGTGAATAACTATATCGGGTTGAAATTTATCGACAGTTTTCCTTAGCTGAAAAGCATGCACAATGTTACAGATAGTACTATTAGGTGCAAGCACTTCGTGATCCTTTTGTAAGTACTCTACTAGCACTTTACCTAAATGTCCACTACCTCCTGTTACAAATATCTTAGCCATTTACTTGTTGGTTGATCCAGTTAAAAGTTAATTCAACACCTTCCTTTAAAGGACGATCGAATTCAACTCCTACCTTCTCTTTATAAAGTTTATTATCTGAATTTCTACCTCTTACTCCTGTAGGACATTTATAGCCATACTTAGCTACAAAGTCATCTCCATCAAGGTTTGTAATTTTAATATCCTTACCTGAGACATTGATTGCTAATTGAGCTAACTCGTTAATAGTAACCATTTCTTCGGAACCAATATTAACAGGTCCTAAGAAACTATCCTGTCTCATAAAAGCTAAGGTAGCATTAATACAATCGTCAATGTATAAGAAAGAACGTGTTTGTTGACCATCTCCCCATACTTCAATCTCATCTAAACCTTCTGCTGCTTTTCTACACATGGCTGCCGGTGCTTTCTCTTTACCACCTTTATAAGTTCCATAAGGACCAAATACATTATGATATCTAGCTACACGAACATCCAAGTCATAGTTACGATTAAAAGCTAAGAATAATCTTTCGCTGAATAATTTCTCCCAACCATATTCAGAATCCGGGTTAGCTGGATAAGCTGAAGCTTCTTCGCAGTTTGGGTTATTAGGATCTAGTTGATTGTGTTCTGGATATGCACAAGCTGATGAACTATAAAATACTTTCTTTACTTTCTTTAAAGCAGCTTCGTGGGCTACGTTTAAATTAATTAAAGCTGAGTTATGCATTACATTAGCATCGTTGTTACCTGTAAAGATATAACCTGCACCACCCATATCAGCTGCTAACTGATAAACTTCATCAAACGCTAATGTTTCTGAAAAAGGATAAGGTAAGTACTTGCAAGGTAAAGGCTGACCTAAATAACCTTCCAATCTCATTACTGCTTCTACATTTTTCGGATCGCGTAAATCATAAAGTAGAAAATCATCTGCTGCTGTTTCCCAATGTTCTGGACGTTTTAAATCTACTCCACGAACCCAAAATCCTTCTTCTTTTAATCTTTTCACTAAGTGTGAACCTATGAAGCCACCGGCTCCTAATACTAATGCTGTTTTCATATTTTTTTATTTAAAGTAAATACCTTCACAAAAAGGCCCACTGTAAGTATTTTTAATTCTATTCGAAAGTCTATTTTTTAATTCTGCTATACTACCTGCTACTGCTGGAATTTGTAAGTCATCAAATATTACAAACTTATCGTAATCGTTTTCAATTCCTAATACTAAGTTTAAATCAAACATAATATCATCGTAGTGGTGCGATCCATCTACTAAGATACAACTGACGTTCTTTACTAATCCAAAAGCGTCCTCTCTTTTTAAGAAATCTTCTGTTGTAGTTTTATACAAAGTTGCATTAGTTACTTGACTAACGTTATGTCTAGCAATTTCTTCTATGTCAGTCATTATGGTACCTTGAGCATCTCTAGTATAACCATCTGAAATAAATGGATCAATTCCAATTATATTTTTATTTGGAAAAGTATTAGCTACTTGAGTAAAAAAGTGACCATAGTATAACCCTATCTCTAAATAATCTCCAGGGTTGTTTTCTAAGAAACTTAAAATTGGTGAGTGAAAAGCATTACATAAAGCATGTCCTCTTAAATCTAAACTCATTTTAAATTGTTTAATATATTATTCATATTTGTTTTCCATACTTCCAACGAGTAGAAACGGTTATATAAATCTTTTGCTTGATTACTACATTGTTCGTAGAACTCTTTATTATTCTTTAAATCTAATGCCATAAATCTAGCTGATTCAAGATCACCTACATCTACAGATAATAATTGGTGACATACACGTTGTGTATCTACTGCTGCATTACCAATACAAGGTATTCCTAAATAAGCACAATTAAGTGCAAAGGTACCAGCTGCTACAGTAGGCATTAGGTGTACAGCTAATTTAAAGCTGCTTAACTGCTTAATCCAATCAGTCCACATTACTCTAGGTAAGTGTTGTATCAATTGATCTTCACCATCTCTCATAGCATGAGAAGTTTGACCCCAGATAGGTAAATCAAAGTTGTGCGCTATCATATAACTTTCGAATCCTCCATACCATCTAGCAAAGTTACCTCCAATAATTACCTTATCTTCTTTTGTAGGTACTATATCTTTAATCGAATCTTCGATCATTAAAGTACGCATTACATTAACAGGCTTGTTTGGAAATAATCCTTTGTAGTAGTAAGTGTCCTGTTCATTATGTGCAAAGATAGAATCACAATCAGCCATCATATTATAAAAATGAATCTGATCTTCGATTTCTAAATCAGTAAAGATCCAATGTGGACCTTCCTGCACAAAGTGTACCTTCTTATTTTCGTCCTTTATCTTCTTAAGCCAATCGCTAGCAAGTAATTGAGAGTATGGATTAGGTATATTAGTTACCTTAGCTCCAACTGTATTTAAGTTTAACTGTCCTTTTGGAAAGATAATAAATACATGATCATACCCAGTAACAGTTTTATGATGTGTGATAGGAAAATGGTCTGCATTAAGTGCTATCTGCCAAGCGACTTCAGTTCGAGCATTTGGAAAATTCACTGGCCATTTGCCAGTATAGTTTGTTTCAGTTAAGAATGCAACTTTCATATTAATTTATCTGCTTTTTGTATATTATCTAACCAGGGTATAAATCTAAGATTAGAAAGATCCCCTATTATTTCTGGTGGTATTTTATTTTTAAAGCCTTTACTAATCGGATAAATATGGTCCAAGTGATACGATTTTTTACCTCTTTTATCATAATGCTCTAGCAAATGTATTGGTTGTTTTTTAGTAATACTATCAACCAATCTATAATAAAGCTCTTTATCATCAATACGTCCTAAATAATCTTCATAAGAAATACTTTCTTCTTCTAGTACATGCTTAACATAAGCATTATTCTCACCACTTCGATTCTGCTGTACACACATACCTGGAAATTTTTTTCCAGCATTCCACGGAATAAAATCAGGCCTTTCTCCTTTCATTTTATTAACCGCTTCTTCTGTATGTTTCTTACCATACATTGGATTGTTTTTTCCTAGCATTCTTTCAGATCTTTTCTTTTTTTCATCCTCCGAATGCATTTCAATACCACTGTTCCAAGCTTTTCTTCCTACAGAAGCAAGCTCATAGCATTTACGACTACAATACTTAGCACTATTTGCTCTAGACTTTATTACTTCAAATTGAATGTCACAAGATTGACAAAGGATAAGTATTCTTGGTAATCTTCTCATAATTCTTTATTAATAAATATATGAGAATAGGCTTTTATCTACATCCATTCTAATATTTTTTATCTGTCATTGTTATCTATATTTTTCCAGGTTGGTGGATAATAGTTTCCATTCATGAATTTAAATGGACTATAGTTTCTAATATAATTTGTAGGGCAAGTTACCTTACCTGGTTTACTCTTTCTTTTGTAGCTTCTGTAAGCAGCCCACCAACTAAAAGAGCTGTTAGCTATTATAAAATGATCACATATACTCATTGTTATTAAGTCTACGTAATCTATTCCTTGCTCAACAAAGGTAACCATATCACCCTCTATCAAATTTTCTTTACACCATTCAATATCATTAGAAAATATTAAAAAGTGATACTTTTCTATATCCTGAAGATATGGTTCTAAAGCAGCTCCATAATAATCAGTATCAAGTTTACAGAAGTGGTCGTGCTTTAAGTAATCTCCACGTCTAACGTGAAGTGCTACCATCTCTTTGTCAGCTTGCTTCAAGGTAAGAAACTTCTCAGCAGCTTGTGAGAGATAGTCAGGATTCCAATTCCAGTCATAAACCTCTTCAGCATACTTAGGATACCAATAATGATATAAGTGAAATAAATTAGTAACTATGTAATTAGTATTAGGGTCTAACTTAAATACCGCAGGGTCTGCTAACAAGCCATCTGTTGGATGTAAAGGTTTAAAGTCTGCAAAGAAACTATCAGGTTCTACTCTAAAAGGAACCTCTAGTAAATTCTGAAATTTTATTCCCCATCCCGTTTTTAATTGGGATTCGGGGAATACTATTTCTTTGCCAGTTTCTTTTGCAATAGCATACATAGAAGCATACTGTTGTATTTGAGAACCTAAGTCTGCTGATGCACCTAAGTTATTAAATGTTATGTAACTCACTAGATATTCTTTAAAAAGTCGTGAACTTTATCTGCAATGTAATCCATTTGCTCATCTGTAATTCCTGGATATACTCCTAAGAAGAATGTATCTAATGTAGTCTTAGTTGCTATAGGGAATTGGTTTCTTGGATCAGTATACTCCTTAGCTAACTCTTCATAAGCTGGATGGAATAATGCATTACCTGTAAAGTAAGATCTAGTTTGAATCTTAGCTGCTTCCATAGCATCTACAAACTGAGCTTTGGTAAAATGTAAACCATCTTTTAAAGTTACTAAGTAACCAAACCAAGACACATCGGCTTTTGTATTTGTAGTAGGTAAGTAGAAGTAATCAGGATACTGACTAAAGATGTCATATAATCTTTTAAAGTTATGCTTTCTTCTAGCATGCATCTCATCTAACTTATCTAACTGAGCAAGACCCATAGCTGCTTGCATCTCTGTTGGCTTCAAGTTGTAACCAATCTCATCAAACACATATCTGTGATCGAAGATAATATCTTCTTGACCTTTAAACCAAGAATCAAATCTACATCCACAAGCTGTACCTTCTGTTACGTTACCAGGCTTAGCTGAGTTACAATAACAAGCACGACCCCAATCTCTTAATGAAGCTAATGCCATTCTCTTCTTAGCTGAATTAACTGCTACGAATCCACCTTCACCCATTGTCATGTGGTGAGCTGGGAAGAAAGAACAAGTAGAGATATCACCAAAAGTTCCTAATGGCACACCATCCCAAGTTGATCCTAAAGCATCACAAGTATCCTCTAAGTAAATTAAATCATACTTCTTTACTAAATCCATTACTCTATCCATATCAGGAGGATTTCCTAATACGTGAGCAAAGATCAAACCTTTAATTTCTCTGTTAGTATCTTCTACTAATAACTTTTCTACTTGATCTAAGTCTAAGTTTAAGTTTGGTAGAGTTACATCAACAAATACTGGTTTGTATCCATTTTGTAATAAAGGATTGATTGTAGTTGGAAAACATACTACTGGAGTAATAAACTTAGAACCTTCTGGTAATGCTCCACCTCTTTTAGTCTTCAATAATGCTACCATTAACAAGTTAGCTGAGCTACCTGAGTTAACTACGATACCATCTTTCTTGCCTAATAGTGGTGCGAACTTTTGTTCAAACTCTCTACCCTTAGCTCCTAAGATAAACCACTCATCAAGTAAGGTACTTACTCCTGCTGTAAATTCATCTTCATTAAACCAAGGTCCTGAATACTGAACCCAATCTTTACCTGCTGTCCAGGTTTTACTCGCTCTCTTTTCTTTAACGTAGTCTACTACTGCGTCTAAAATGATTTGCTTTTTACTATCCATTTTGTTATTTTATTGTATTATAAACTTTTCTTATACCATCAATATACGAAGTAAATTCGTAATTAGGAAATATATTTTTAAATTTAGCTATGTCTATATCTTTTCTGTACTGACCATTTGGTTTAGTAGTATCGTATTCTATTCTAAGATGTTGAGAATCAGTTGCTTCCAAAGCCATCCTAGCCATTTGATCTATAGTTAAGTTAGCATCTGTACTTAGATTTAAGTTTTCTTTTATGTCATACTTAACTATCATATTTAAGATCTCAGCAATATCCCGAGCAAAAGTAAACTGTCTCAGTGGAGTACCATCGCCAAATAAAGTAATGTGGTCATGACCATTTTGCTTAGCTGTATGAATCTTTTCAAGTAAAGCACCTACGAAGTGTTTTCTACTTACATCTCCATGTTCAAACTCTCCGTATAAGTTAGAAGGAGTTACATAGGAGTAATTAAGTCCTTGCTTTTTAGCTATATCAATATGAACACCTAACACTCTTTTAGCATACCCATACCCATAGTTGTTTATGTTAGGTAAGTCTTTGTGCATATCCTCTTCTACCATTGGATAATGATCAACTACATCTGGAAAGATGCAAGAAGATAGTACGCCTACAAACTTTTGTACATTGTACATTCTCGCATACTTAACCATGTAAGTATTCATTAAAAGATTATCTTCGTAGTATTCAAAAGGATAAGTAATATTATCCATAATACCACCTACCTTAGCTGCTAAATGAATAACTACATCTGGTTGATGATCCATGAACATTTGAGATACTTCTCTCTCTTTTGTCAAATCATACTGAGAAGAATTTAAAAAAACTCCATCTGTGAACTGTTGTAGGTACTTGCCTACTAATCCCGAACCACCTGTTACTACTATTTTCATATCTTATAGATTTTATTCCAGTACTCAACCATTTCGGTAATCATACTTTCAAATGTATACTCTGGTTCCCATCCTGTGGCTGCTTTTAACTTAGAGCAGTCTCCTTTTAAGAACTCAAGCTCTTCGGGTCTTAAAAACTTCTCACTTACATCAACCCATTGTCTATAATCTAAACCGACTTCGTTGAAAGCATATTCACATAATTCTTTTACTGTGTGAGATATTCCTGTAGCACAAACGTAGTCGTCAGGCTTATCTAACTGTAACATCATGTGCATTGCCTTAACATAATCTTTAGCATGGCCCCAATCTCTTGAAGCACTCAGATTACCTAACACTAAACCTTCTGATACGTTGTTTATAATCTTAGCTGCTTCCTTACATACTTTATTTGTTACAAAGTTTGTACCTCTCCTCGGTGATTCGTGATTAAACAAAATACCATTAGAGATAAACATATCGTAAGAGTTTCTATAGTTTACTGAAATGTTGTATGCATATACTTTAGCACATCCATAAGGAGATACTGGATGCATTGGTGTGGTCTCTCTTTGGAATCCATCTGGATCTACTGAGTTACCAAACATTTCAGATGAAGATGCTTGATAGATTTTTATCTTAGGATTAATTTCTCTTACTGCTTCTAATAAATTAAGTACACTTAATCCTGTAGCATTGGCTGTATAAAGAGGTTGGTCAAAAGATATTCGAACGTGTGATTGTGCAGCTAAGTTGTAGATCTCATGAGGCTGCACTTTATTGATTACTCTATACAAAGAAGATATGTCAGTCATGTCTGCATAATGTAAATGCAATAAACTAAAAATACTATCTAACCTTGCTGTCTGATTTTCTGCTACGGAATTACGTTTTAGAATGCCGTGAACCTCGTATCCCAACTCAAGTAAGTATTCAGCTAGGTAAGATCCATCCTGCCCGTTAATTCCTGTTATTAATGCAACCTTTTTCATTATAATGTATTGTAGTAATCGTTTTGTTTTTCTTGTCTCGCAATGTCTTTGGGATGATATAATTCAAACCCTTCAGGTAACATTGATACCATACAAGCTTCATTTGTAGTTAATCTCTCATGTACCTTACCAACCCAGTTAATATCTTTTCTATTTTTACAAATTCTAGTTTGGAAGTCTGGATAGTTGATCCATTCATTTTCATCCACTCTCCATCCCCATTTCTTAATATGTTCTTCGGTTAAACCTTCAACAGTATTGATTCTAGGAACAGCATAGATGTCAACTGTAGGATTAAGTTGTAATACTTCAGGTAAGTTTAGCATTAAAATATCAGTTAAGTATTCATCTGCATCTATAAAGAAAATATAATCTTTGGTACAAAGACTTTTAAGATAATTTTTAAAGCTAGCAAAGTCGTTATTTAAACGACTCATGTGCTTTTGTATCTCATACTTACCAACTACGTCAACTACTTCTCTAGTAGCTGTAAAGTCTAGTAACACTACTATTTCATCCTCAGGACGAGCATGTTCAGATAGTTGGCTTAATAACCGATCTAACTCAACAGCTTCATTCCAAGCTGTAACTGCATAACTAATTGTTGTCATTCTTATTGATTAAACATTCCTAAATAATCCATTGCTTCTATAAAGTCGTTACCAAAGTTCTTCAAAGACTTAGCATCTGATTTATAAGTTAGACCTTTGTATTTAGGTTGTTTCTTTTCTTCTTCAGTAAGCTCTACTACTTTAATAACAGACCACTCTACTTTATCTACACTCTTACCATTTAAGAATACTGTACCCTTATCAGGTATGTTAATACTAATAGGATACCATACTCTACCTTCTTCGTCTGTATACTTAATATCCTTATAAAGTTCCGGTAAAGTTTCTTCGTAAGCAACTAAATCAAATTCTCCTTCTTTCATTAAGTCGTTGGTTTGAAAACCACAACCCCAACAGAAGTAGTTATTTTTAGTTTCATTTAAAGGTGACACATAACATCCATCGCACTTACACTTTGGACATATTGTCATTTGATCATTATTTTTCTCTGCTGTCATTTTCTATTTTATTTATTGAATACCAAGTAGGTCTTCCATTAGTTGTGAAAATTGCCGTTTCAGCCCAAGCACTGCTACCCGTAGATACTGTGCAAGTTACAGTAGTTCCGTTTGGACCTCCTGTTGTATAAGTTACATTACTTCCACTCGGATAACCCGTTGTTGTAAATGTTGTTGGATTATACGTTGTAATATACCCTTGAGTATTTGGAGTAGTTGTTACTACCCATCCACTACTTGCTGTTCCACTACCAGTAAGAGAAGTAACACGAAATGGACTATCTGGGCTCCAATATGGAGGATAAGATTGAAGAGTGTGATCTTGAAACATGCCTGGTGTTTCTTCAAACTCGTCATCATTTACTTCTTCTAATCTTTCTTTTAATAAGTCCCACTGTTTGGGAGTCACGTTGTATTCGTGAACTCCCTCAGTGAATCCTCTTAGCCACTGAATAAACTCTTGACTAGTCATGTAACAAAGTTTTATTTCCTTTATCTAAATTTTCCCAAGTATTAGTAGAAGTCCATTTAGAGGGTAGTGATACTGGACCATCTTTTACTTCCTTTAACTTCTGCTGAACTATTTTCCACTGTGCTTGTGTTGGTTCGACTACTCCTTCTGAGAAACCTCGAAACCATATTAAAAATTGTTGACCTGTCATTATGATATCTTTTTAAGTTTAGGTAATACTAATTTAACTTGCTTAGGTACATACTTATCTAAGTAATTATTTAAAATTAAAACCATGTTATCGTAGTTAAACTCCGTCTTAATTTTATGACCTTGACGTTTAGCTAATTCAGCATACTTGTTATAATTTTCATACACATCTATAAGAGCTTTACTAACAGAAGTAGGATCAGGACTAAACCATGAAGCTCCTTCTATAATCAATCCTTTAGATAAAGCTGAAGGGTGACAAGGTGTTAAGCTGCCTGGAATTAAAACAGTGTAGTCTTGGTTTAAGAAATCCATGTGACCTGACCATCCTGAAGTAATTACTGGTTTCTTAGATAAACAAAACTCTGCTAATGGTCTACCATATCCTTCACCTTTAGTTAAAGATACGAAAGCTTTTACTTTAGGGTGATTGTAAAGATTGTTAATATCTTCATCATCCATATCACCATGTATCAAATAAATGTTAGGTAGATTCTTACCGTTAATAGTCTCTCTAATAGCATCTATCTTTTTCAGTACTTCATCTCTATCCATAATGCTAGCACCACCGTGAGAAGTTTTCATAATTAAAGCAGGTTGCTTTTTCTTATCTTTAAAAGTTTCTAAGAACAGCTTAACTAGTAATCCTGTATTCTTTCTATCTTCTCCTAAGTCACCTTGTAACCAATGACCTACGTAAAGATAACAAAAGTCTTCCTTAACAGTATCTAAATCTAATACTAAGTCGGTTTCCTCTAAATCTTCATCTGCAACAAAGAAGTACTTATTTAAATCAACACCTTCGAATAAAACTTCTACAGGTTTTTCTAATTTAATATTTCTAGTCACTTGCTGAGTAGCGTTGTCTTTCTCTTGGAATGTACTTGCTTCTAATACTTGCTTAGCATGTCTTGAAGATACTAAAGTAACATCCATTCTATTACATCCTAATACAAACTCAACATCTGCTACTGTGGTTTCAATACCTGCAGTAACTCCAATGTTAACTTTACCTACTGGTTGGAATTCGTTAGGAACTGTAATTTGCATCCATACATCTGGCTGCTTCGGTAATTGGTTTCCAAGAAGGATTAAGTCCTTCATCCAACCCCACTCCTCTTTATTATTATCTAAAAAGCCCCAAGGTGTTGCACCCCATCTTTGAGAAAGGATTTTAATATCCCAGTCTTCTTTCTTTAACTCATAGATTGCTTTAATAAGATCTCTTGAACGTGCACCATATCCAGAATAAGTTTCTGGTGGTGCTGATATAACACATAACTGCTTCATATTAGTAGGTTAATTTATGTACGATTTTTTTCTTTGGTAATTTTTCTATTTTAATAAACTCATATTTAGGTCTTGGCTTCCAAGCTGTAAGAGTTTCTTCTACAGTATCAATAACATTATCACACATATGTGTAGCTGTCATCATTGACTCATCGGAAGTAACCCATTCTCTAGCTGCCTGACCTCTCTTAGCTTTTTCTTCTGGTGATAAGCTATAAACTTCTTCGATAGCTTTTGCAATATCTCTAAAGTCAGCTCTATCGTCAAAGATGTAAGGAGTAGGTACTGAACCAACAATACTCATATTGCTAGGGAATACTGGGAATGCCCATGAACCGTGCTTCTTATAAGTTCCAAAGTGATTAGAACAGAAGTTTTCATCAAAGTCAATCCACTTACCATTCTCATCTTCGAATCTCATTTGATCTTGCATACCACCTGTAACTGTAGCTATTATTGGTTTACCTGCCATCATACCTTCTGTTAAAGATAATCCCCATCCTTCATTAGAAGAAGGTAACGCTACTACATCTGCAGTATTGTATAAGATATTCATATCCTGAGTGGAGTTTCTATCTGTAGAGAATACTACTCTTTGATAAGAAGGATCACATATTAAATCTACTACTGCAAATAAATCCGTACCATTCTCATCTACTGGTTGTGTATGTAATAATAAAGCACACTTGGCTGCTTTCTCTTTACCAATGCTATCACAGAACTGTGCATACCCTGTAATCAAATCAGGAAGACACTTACGTCTGATATTTCTAGCATTATACAATACAACATACTCAGGTTGATTATCACCAAAGAACTTAGTTCTCATAGCTTGTACCTTTGCATAATCTTCTTTCATATCAGGAGTTATAGGATAGAACATCTTTTCATTAATACCATGAGGAACGTACTTAATAATCTTATCACCAATCTTATCTCCTAATACCATTCTATTGATATTAGCAGTTTGTTTTGAGATAGCCATTAAAGCATCACAAGACTCATAGTAAGACTTATTGTAAAGTGGAGCTGGCAAATCATCCCAGATGTTTAGATAAATCATTGGAATAGTCTTTCTAATTTCATTCTCCATTTGGAATAACCAAATCCAATAGCGTGGATCAGTAAAGAATATAATAGCATCAGGCTTTTCAATATCAATAAGCTGACGTACTACTTCTGGAGTACCATAACCTGAGCATGGATAGATATAAACGTACGAGTCATCGATACCTGCTATTGCATTTGTATCTCCGCACACATCCAACTTCTTTCCTTGTTCTGGATGTTGAATCGCTGCACCTAAGTTTACCCAATTAAATCTATGGGCTGTTCCTAGTACGATTTCCTTCGCCATTGTTGAGATACCAGATGTGAATCTAATATCATCAGACAAAAGCAGAATCTTTTTTCGATCTTCTCTTTTAATGTAACCTTCTTTTGGCATAACGTGTTTTAGTTTTCTTTTTTGTAATTAGCGTGAAGCTGATTGTTTATTACTTTTTTAAATTCAGGATCAGTCATGTATAAAAACATAGATCTTTCTAATAAATTTCTCATAGTGATCTTATTTCTTACAGCTTCTAACTTAAAATCATTAAATAATGTGTCTTGGAGCCTTACAGTTGTAAGAATATCTCCTTTTTTTCCAATGTGCATAATATTCTATTTAATAATAAATAGTCGGTTGTATATATAAAAGTTTATACT
>Ga0207957_1000038_pt1 | contig 32552 bp, 35 predicted proteins | sample CryBogCBH27Jun07_FD_184603 | JGI IMG/M metagenome (GOLD analysis project Ga0207957, IMG submission 184603) | Freshwater microbial communities from Crystal Bog, Wisconsin, USA - CBH27Jun07 (SPAdes) | ecosystem: Environmental > Aquatic > Freshwater > Lake | place: Crystal Bog, Wisconsin, USA...
GTGGCTCCAAACGACTCGCGACTTCGAAGGCGCGTTCGGCATCCCTCGAGCCAATGGCTACTTCGTAACCGGCGCAAGCCAAACGAATAGCAACGCCGCGTCCCGCAGGACCGGTTCCACCAAGAATTCCAACTGTTGTCATGTGCCCTCAATTACTGGATTATGAGAACTACGCTACTAACCATGGGATTGCTAACGAACCACAAAATTCTCGTTACCGGCGTTCTGACCGATGACTCCATTGCCTTTGGTATTGCCCAACGGGCCATAGAAGAGGGTGCCGAGGTCATTTTGTCGGGTGCCGGACGCGGCCTAAACCTCACTAAGCGCATTGCCAAGAAGCTTGGTGACTCCGTTGGCGAGGTCCTGGAGATGGACGTTACCGAACCTGCTCAGATCGAAGCGGCCGTCAAGGCCGTTGAAGAACGTTTTGGACGCCTCGATGGTCTCGTGCACGCCATTGGCTTCGCTCCGCAGAGCTGCCTGGGCTCGGGTATGTTCGTTGCGCCCTTTGATGACGTCAAGGTCGCTATGCAAATCTCGACCTACTCGCTCGCAGCGCTCGTCGGGGCCTTCAGGCCACTTCTGGTTAAGAGCACCGCTCTCGGTGGCGCCTCCGTTATCGCCCTGGACTTCGACGGTTCGCGCGCCTACCCCATGTACGACTGGATGGGCGTGATGAAGGCTGGACTCGAGTCTTTGGGTCGCTACCTAGCCTTTGAGGTTGGCCCCGACAAGATTCGCGTGAACATGATCGCCGCGGGACCAATTAGAACGATGGCCGCAAAATCAATCCCCGGCTTCCAAAACTTCGAAGACACTTGGGCTGACCGAGCACCGCTGGGTTGGGACGTTAACGACTCGAGTTCGGTCGCCGATACCTCGATTGCCTACCTGTCTCCGCTACTTCGCGGAACAACTGGCGGGATTGTCCACGTTGATGGTGGACATCACGCCGTTGGCTAATACATCTCGTCGTCAGTTGCCGACTGATTGATGTGACGATTTTCTTCGACCTCTTCGGGCGCTAGAAAATCGGGCATGTCCCAAATCTTTACAATCATGTGGTTCTCGGGCTTTTCGCGAAGGACCTCGAGTACGGCTCGGCGCACCATTTCCACCGTCACAATGAGCTCGGATGCCCCAAGGCTCTCGCGGCGATAGTTCGGGTGAAATTGTTCGGAGATCGGGGGCTCAAAGCCAATTGCTACGAGCGCCGCTTCGTCATCGTCGCTCAAGGCAATCGCCTCTCCAATGTTCAAATTAGAGATGACTTCGGCCGAAAGTAGCCCTTCGGGCTCGACCCAGAATTGAACGTAGCGACAATCGTCAAACTCGGCAATACAAACCAGGCGGCGCTCGTCGACGGTCATTGAACCAAGCAATTGCGGCAAATTCTCCAAAAACTCCCCTACTGAGGTGTCTCGGTAATTTTCAAATCCAGTTAGCTCTACATATCTCATATGACAAAGATACGTAGCGGGTGTGACATCACAGCCCTAGAGCACTCCCCGCAACCAGCAGGCCCAGAGTGGTCATGACACACGCCCCCACCACGCGCATAGTGATCAATCGCTTGGGATCTGCGCTTAACCACTCTCGAGCGGTGCCGGCGATAAAACCCCAGGTCCCGTCGGAGATAAAAGCCATTACCGAGAACACCGTGCCGTAGAGCAGCAGTTGAGCGGTTACGTGGCCCCGCGAACGATCCACGAAATGGGGGAACACTGCCGTGAAGAAAATCAAACTCTTTGGATTGAGCACCCCAACGACGAAGCCCTGCTTGATCGTAACTAAGACACGGGGGCGCGAACCGACTTGACTCACCATGGCATTGGCGTGAGAGCGACGGTGTCGGAATGCATCGATTCCGAGGTAGACCAAGTAACTGCCGCCCGCGAGCTGCAAGAGCGTGGCCGCCAACGCCGAATGGGAAATCAGTGGCCCCAAGCCCACCGCGACCAAAATTGCGAGCAGGTAGGTACCCAAGGTGTTTCCTAAGGTCGTGAGTACCGCGGTAGCTCTCCCCCACGCAATGCCGCGCGCAACCGTAAAGAGCACGCTCGGCCCAGGCACGATGATGATGATTGCCGAAGCGACGAAGAAGGCAACAAAATTCTGCGACGAAACCATTCCCGCTAGCCTTCCACCAACTCCGCAACAACGCTAAGCGAAGCGCCAATGCTGTAACCAATCATTGCGCCAAAGACCGCCGTGCCAAGTCCCACCGTTCCGCCCAGTAACCAGCCAATGAACAAGACCGTTCCCTCAATTGAAAGTCGCACATACACAACCGAAATATTGAAACGACGATGAAGCGACGTCATCAATCCATCACGTGGCCCAGGACCAAGTCCCGTTGTTAAATACAGCGCCGAACCCACCCCGATCACTGTGATCCCAGAGACTACATATGCCCAGCGAATCCAAAGGGAACTCGACACGGGCAAAATTGCAACTGACACGTTGAGCATTTCAGCAATAATGAGCAGATTGGAGATGGTCCCCAGTCCTGGCTTTTCGCGCAGCGGAATCCATAAAAGCATTACCGCACAAGAGATCAGCCCAGTGGCGGTACCTACGGAAACCCCCAAATGATTGCCTAAACCCTCGGCGAAGACTGTCCAAGGGCTGGCCCCGAGATGAGATTGGACCAAAAGGCCCTCGCCAAACCCAAACAGGGAGAGGCCCACAACAAGTGGAAGCACCATTCTGGGTCGCAACTGCCACGTTGACGTTGCTCGCCACGGTGTTGTTGGAATTGAATGTTTCAGTTTCAATTTCAAGAGTGTGCCTCATCCGTGAAACAAAAAACCCGCCACGCCCCATAGGAGCGTGGCGGGCAATTACAAAACTATTAACGCTTTGAAGTCTTCTTAACAGCCTTCTTAGCGACCTTCTTTGCAGGAGCCTTCTTGGCAACCTTCTTAGCGGCCGACTTCTTTGCAGGAGCCTTCTTGGCAGCGGACTTCTTTGCAGGAGCCTTCTTGGCAACCTTCTTAGCGGCCGACTTCTTTGCAGGAGCCTTCTTCTTCGCTGGCATCAAGTCTTCAGCCCAGTTCTCCAAAAGGTTCTCAGTGTGAGCAAGCTTGCTTGCCAACTCGTCCTTTTCTTGACGCTTAACCTGCGACTTCGAAGCGTTGTTGACATTCTTCTCGCCGCCAATGTAAGCGACAACACCCAAGACAACGAGGGCAATAAGTACTAGAACTGCGATTAGCATATTTCTCCAAATTATTGGGTCCCGACCGTAATTCGAGACTGGGAAAAGTGTAGTCAAACTGCAGACCACCCACGGCGATAGCACTCTTTGAGAGTGGCTTAATCGTTTTCATCCTTTTTCACCAGCAGAAACGAGTTGCTGATACTGGCCAAGGGGAATGAGACGATCAGACGGACGTCACACAGTAGATTTCTGCTAGTAGGCGAGAATTCGCAGAAAAATCAGCCGTTTAGCGACTTCATTGAGGCTTCAGCGTAGCGATCTCCCGTGACCGCCTCCCGCGGAAAAGCCGTCTCTATTGTCGCCAAGTCCTCGGCGCTGAGCTCAACTGAGCTGGCAGCAATATTGTCCCTCAACCATTTACGGCGCTTGGTTCCTGGAATAGGGACCACATCTGCACCTCTGGTGAGGACCCAAGCGAGTGCCAATTGGGCCACCGTAATCCCCTTGGTGCTGGCAATGGCTTCGAGCCGTTCAACCAACTCGAGATTCTTCGCTCCCGCTTCACCAGCAAAACGCGGATGGACCTTGCGGTAGTCCGCGGCCCCGAGTACTTCACTGGCGGCGGACTTTCCTTCGATGACCTCCCGCATGGCCTTGGCCTCGTCGGTCAAGAACCCGCGCCCGAGTGGGCTGTAGGCAACAAACCCAATACCCAGCCGACGACATACTTCGAGTACCCCATCTTCTGGGTCTCGCGTCCACAGCGAGTACTCACTCTGGACTGCGGTCATTGGGTGAACGAGATGCGCCCGCTCGATTGTTGCGGGCGAGGCTTCCGAGATTCCGAGGTGACGAACCTTGCCGGCCTCGACTAACGACTTCATTGCTCCCCAGGTCTCTTCAATGGGAACGGTGCGGTCAACGCGGTGCTGGTAGTAGAGATCGATGTAGTCAACGCCGAGCCGCTTGAGCGACGCGTCGCAAGCGGCTACTACGTACTCAGGCTCACCGTTGATGCGAATCATTGAACCGTCTTCGGCGCGCTGATTGCCAAACTTGGTGGCCAGGACCACCTCTTCGCGGCGTCCCTTTATGGCTTGGCCTACGAGGACCTCATTTTTGAATGGACCATACATGTCGGCGGTATCGAGGAAGTTAACTCCCTGGTCGAGCGCCTCGTTAATCGTGGCAATGGACTCTGTGTCGTTGGCCTCGCCATAGAAGTCACTCATGCCCATACAACCGAGACCCTGCTCGGAAACTTCAAGACCTTGACCCAGCGTGCGCTTGTTCATGTTTTAACCCTTTACATAAATCCCTAGCCAGATACCTTCTGGATTTCATCGAGTGGGCGCTAGAGGACTCGAACCTCTGACCTCTGCCGTGTGAAGGCAGCGCTCTAACCAACTGAGCTAAGCGCCCTCGAGGTTATGAGGCTACCGCCGACAAATCCCGAACGCGAATGGCTCTCAGGGTAGCCTTAGACGGAGGGATTCCCCCTCGGTAAGTAGGAAAAGAGTTGAGAATGGCTACAAGAAGGGTTTCGGTCGCGCCACGCGAAGCTGTCGTCGGAGTCGACCCCCTCGAGCGGAAAATCACCCTCTTCGGGGTAGGTATCGCTTATGTCATGTCCCTGGGATCGGTCTATGGGTGGGTCAAGAACTCCCCCAACCTCTTGACCGCCAAAAAAGTCGCGCATCAAGCCTGTGCCGCGGGCTACCACCAAGTAGCCAGTCTCTGTGAAAAGTCAATTCCGGGCTCTAGGGCCGATTGGGCGCTCCAGTTTGGGTACATCTTTGTTTGCGCAACCCTGATGCTCATCTTTGCCCTCCGCCGAAGCCGGACCGGGATCATCTTCGCCTCCCTCATGTTGGGCCTGCGACTTGGCATCGCCGGAATTGTGTTTTTGTACGTTGGTGTTTGGCTTTTGATCCGCGCCTACCGACTCCAGAAGTACGGCGACCCCACCCTCTTTGGCTCAAGCCGCATTCAGCGTGAACTCAGCCAAGCTCGCCGCGCCGGCAAGGCCATCACGGCCGAAGAGGCCGCCGAAAAGGCCAAGGTGGAGATAAACACACCTCGCCCCGCTGTTCGTGAGTCCTCTCGCTACACGCCTAAACGCAACACCCAGAGACGGCGCAAATAAGTCCAATGGCGCAGTTAGGTCTCGACTACCCGACGCACTGGGGACGTGGATACGCCGCGCGTATCTTTCGAGAGATTTTTCACTCCTACATCCTTTCGCCGGTCATTCGCTACCTGTCTACCTTGACGGTTATCGGCGACGAGAACATCAAGGGCCCCGGTCCTTTCATCTTTGTAGCGAACCACGCAAGTCACCTTGACACCGCGTTACTGCTTACCGCAATGCCCGACCCCCAACGTCGGCGCACGGTGGTGGCTGCCGCAATGGATAACTTTTTCATGGAGTCAGGACGGGCATTTCGCACTGTTTTGTTCTTTAATGCAGTTCCCGTCGACCGCCAGAAGGTCAATCGCCGAAGCGCCCAGTTGCTCCAGGAGTTGGTAGAAGATGGCTGGAACCTGGTGATTTTCCCCGAAGGTGGACGGACGCCAGATGGTGACCTGCAGGAATTCAAAGGTGGTGCGGCATTTCTCGCCCAAAAAGCCAACGCGACTGTGATTCCTACTTATATCCACGAGGCCGGAAAGCTCCAAGGTGCGAGATTCGCGAAGGCGCCTAACTTCAAGAAGTTCGATAAGTGGCGTCACCCCGTGGTGGTCTCTTTTGGCGAAGGAATTCGCTCAGAAGTTGACGAGAATGTGCGTTCGTACTCTGCACGAATCGAAGAAGCCGTCTTGAACATTGCTCGGGACGTTTCAAACGATCCAACTATTGAAATCACCCGCGAGGATGACTCCGAGGGTGGCTTGCCCGACTAGAGGCCGAAAGCTTTTAATCGGCCCTGGTACAAATCGTCAGCCACTGTCTTGAGTGGTTGGAGTTCACGTCCACTCACTACGGACAAGATGTGATCAGCGAACCAAGGGTTCAGCGCCAGAACTGGGCCGTGGGCGTAGGTCGCCCATATCTGCTCAGTCTCGTAACCATCGACTTGGCCGTCATTGCCAAATCCTCTCAGCACAGCGCCAAGAGGTTGAACTCTTTGACTCAAAGTGGTTTGGCCCCCGTGGTTTTCGAAACCAACCAAAAACCGGCCATCGATATCAATCGCCATATTGCCAACACGTCGCTCGGTACCTCTGACCGTCACTGCGTCAACGATCCCCAAACCTTCGAACTCATCATCGCCCTCTACAGCAAAACTCTGACCGAGGATTTGGAGGCCGGCACAAACAGCGAGTACCAGCGCACCGCTACGGACTGTTTTGCCAAAACCTTTGCGTCGGAGGGATTCAGTGGCCAAGCGTTGCGGACCATCCTCTCCGCCACCAAGCAAGTAGAGGTCTGCTGGAGGGATTGAGTCCCCCAACCCAACCTGCACGACGGTCGCGCGCATTGCCCGGAGTTTGAGGCGCTGTTGAAGCACCAGTGCGTTGCCACCATCACCATAGGTGCCTAGGAGTTCTGGGTAAAGAACTGCGATTCTCATACTTCGACCGATTCTCTTAGCCACTCTTGGAACACGGTGTAGTTGCCAACCGCCACCACCTTGTTTCGACCACCAGGCACGAAATCACGATCGCCTACCACTCGTGGTTCGAGACCCGCATAAAACAATCGAGCCGCCAAATCGAGCCGCCGTGTGCCGAAGCAGTAAACGACTCGCGTTCCCAGGCGCTCAAAGGGGACGTCATAGAGCCACGAGGGGTCACGCCCATCAGCAATTTCGGCGTTAATCCCAATCCACAATTCACGGGGATCCGAAGGAAGTGACTCCAGTAGCGCACTAAAACCGGCTGGATTCTTAGCTAGGAGCAGGGTGGCCTTCCTCCCCCATAATTCGCGCTCCCCAAATCGACCAGCAACAGAGTCAAGCCAACTAATCCGAACTGTTGCCACCAGCGGGGAGTCGAGGCCCAACACTTGAATGGCCGTCAGGGCCATGGCGGCGTTGGCACGATTGAACTCACCGGGCAAAGTCAACTGCAACGGTATGCGACGACCATGAATAGTCAATTCTTTCTTCAACGTAGCCATGATCGAAGTGGGCTTCGCGAAGCCGCATCGACAGGACCAGCTGCCGTTCTGAAAGCTGATGTTGCCATTGCAACGCGGACATGTCGCTGCGTCCGCCGTCCAATTCGTTGGAACGTCACACCAAGAAACCCCATTGGCGTGTTCGAGCGCATAAACCACGAGAGGGTCGTTCGGATTGGCAACAAATTTTGTCGCTGGCAAATTCGCGAAAGCCAGCCGCCACTTTTCCGCAACCTGACGAACTTCATTAGCTCGGTCGAGTTGGTCCCGCGACAAATTGAGTAGCACCACAACATCGGGTTGCAACTGTTCTGCTACTCGCGCCATCCACGCCTCATCGACTTCCAGAACTGCACACTCTCGTCGCGCACCAGATAAGGCGGCCACAATTCCTTCTGGCATGTTCGCGCCCGTGGCATTGGTTGTTGAGTGAACGCCCAGACCTTCAGCAATCATTGCGGTCGTGGTGGTCTTGCCATTGGTGCCCGAAACAAGAAGGACTTGCTTCGGCCGCAAGTGCTGGATCAAAAGTGGGTCGACCCGGAGACCGACCTTGCCTCCGACAACGGTTCCCGAGCCTCGTCCGAGAGCGCGAGAGAGATAGTTGACCGTCCTGGTGGACCACCGACCAATTTGTGCTCGAATCGGAAAGGCCATATGAAGACGCTAACAAGCCAGTAAAAGCAAAAGGACCAGCCAGGGGGGCGGCTGGTCCTTCTGCGAAACTTCGCTGTTCCTGACTAAGGGGGGAATGTCAGGTACAGCGGATTGCATCCAGTATGCGACAAATGACCTGTATCAAGCAAGCGAATAATAGAGATACTTCTCATCTATAATCGTGATAATGGAACTTCGGCAGCTTGAGGCACTTATCGGCATTGCCGACCACCACTCTTTTTCAAACGCGGCAGATATTTTGGGCACGGTCCAGTCCAACATCTCAAACCGAATCTCCAAGCTTGAGCAAGAGCTCGGTTCCGAATTGGTGGACCGAACAACAGGCCAACTCACCGAGTCTGGTGAAATCGTGGTGCAGCGAGCCAGGCGCATATTTACTGAGATCAGGGGCATTGGCGCCGACGTTTCCGAACTAACCTCTGATATCCGAGGCGAAGTTCACCTAGGAATGATCGGCACTGCCGGCCGATGGATTGTTCCGTTGGTCCTCGAACTACAACGCGAACGATACCCGCACGTGGCGTTGAAGATTTCCGAAGGTACAAACTCTTCGATTGAGCCACGCGTTGTCTCCGGGCAACTTGACTTGGCGGTGTTGGCTTGGCCGATCGCAGCTCCTGAACTTTCAGAACTTGAGTTGTTCACCGAAGACCTTGTGCTCATCGTGCCTAAGAATCATCCACTGACGAAAGAAAAGCTGCCGCTCCCCTTCGCCAAAGTTGCCGAGCAAGAACTACTTCTCCCGATGATTGGTACACCTATTCGCAAGGAGATTGATGAGGCTGCGGCGAAAGCCAATGTGATTCTGCGTCCATTGATTGAGCTTGACGGTCTTCGCACTATCGCGTCACTAACGTTCGATGGTTACGGCTTAGCAATTCTGCCGGCAACAATGTTGGCCAAATATCCGCGCGTCAATTTCGAAGGACTTCCAATATCCGGGATCGAACGTCGGCGCGCAGTCCTCGCAATACGTCGATTCGGATTCCCTTCGGCGCCCGTTCGCGCCATCCAGGGTCTACTTCAAGAAATTATGAACGAGAACCACACTCCCGAAGGTGTGTACGTGCCGAGTACCGCCACGTCTCACACAACTACTAACTGATGCTCAAACGACACTGGCCAGCTTGGAGCGTGCGGACGCTTGCAATAAGTGGAATAGTCGCCACAATCGGGTTCACGTACTGTGTAGTCAACCCCCACGTTTTTGCTCCATGGCTCTACGCATCGCACTACAACGTCTCTTTTCTTGACCTCCTTGGTCGATTTAATAACCTCAAGCAACTTCGTCATACAGGCAATATCTATGTCTGGAACGGCCCGGAGGCATTCACCTATCCCCCCGGCGCAATTCCCTTCTTCTGGCCAATTCAATATCTAAGTTTTCGATTCTGGGAGTACTTTTCAGTAGTCGCAAGTCTCTCGGCAATGGCAGTCTCGTTCTCAATCGTTCTGCACAAACTCCGCCAAGTGCCGTGGCGCAATGCATTTGCCATTGGCTTTTGGCTATCCCTTCTTTTCGCGGTGATTTATCCGCCAATGATGTCCGACCTGGTTTGGGGAAACATTTCTACGGTGATCTTGGCGCTTACCGTGCTGGACTTTTTCGTGGTGCCTCCAAAGTTTCGTGGAGCATTGATCGGCCTGACCGCCGCGATCAAGATTTATCCGGTCATTTTTATTGTCTGGTGGGCCTGGCGTCGCCGCTGGTCGGAGGTTCGTATGGCCCTCGCAAGTGGATTTGCGGTGACATTAATTTCCTCACTGATTTGGTGGCCGAGCGCAAAAAGATTCTTCGCTGTTCAAGTATTTGGCGGTGGTGAAATTCAGCGGTTTAACGGCCCGAGTTTCAACTCCTCATCCATCTACGCCTTTTTCACTAGACCACCATTTCACTACGGAGACGCTCCTCTCTGGTTGGTACTTGCGCTCTCTGTTGCTTTTGTAGTTTTGGCATTTCGAGGGGCCGCCAAACTGGTCGATGACCGGAAGATGATGTCTGGTTTTATCGTCCTTTCGGCAACTATGAGAATTATCATGCCGATTGCTTGGGACCACTACTTCGTCTTTATTCCCTTCCTACTATTCGTCATGCTTGAATTGGGCTGGAAACAAGCTCTGTCCAAGGTCAGCGTGATTGGGATGGTCTTATTGGTTTTTCCGTGGGTATTCCTGCGTGTCAGCAATCCCACTCCACACACGCCAATACAAGCTCTGAATAACTTCATTGAGCAAAATGTGATCCTCGCCGTCATGGCCGCACTCATTATCGCCAGTAACTTGTACCGGCAGCGCGATAATTCAGATCTCGAACTGATTGAAAAGGCCTAGCCGGTGCCACTCCCCCTTACGCCAGAAGAAGTCGCTAAGACAATCGTCAAGAAAGACCGTGCGTTCGCAACCGTCGTGAAGCGAGTGGGGCCACCTCCAGTTCGACGTAACGCCTCGGCGAAGAAGAGGTTCACCTCCCTCATCGAAGCCATAACTTCTCAGTTGGTTTCGGTCAAGGCCGCCGACACCATTTTCGCTCGAGTGAAAGAATCATGCGGTGGTCAGGTAACACCTGAAACAATCTCAAGAGCCGGCTTTACGGTCTTGCGGTCAGCTGGTTTGTCCGCCACCAAGGCCCAAGCCATGGTCGACCTTGCTGAACGCTCGCTTGACGGTCGGGTACGGCTTGACCGACACCCCAAAATGTCCAGTGCCGAGGTGACCAAGGAATTGACCTCAGTTCGAGGAATTGGTCCCTGGACCGCAGAGATGTACCTATTGTTCTCCCTCGCCCGACACGACGTGTGGCCACACCTCGACTTTGGCGTCAGGGCCGGCTGGAGCATCATTCATAAGCTGCCCGAAATGATCAGCATCAAGGAACTCAAGGACAAGGGCGCCCTCTTCGCGGGTGTCGAGTCGGAGACGGCTTGGTACTGCTGGAGAGCTCTTGAGTACGAGCGTGAGCACGGCAACTGAGGGATAACCTCGCTATATGCCCATTTCACTTTCAGATTTTGAGCGCGATGCGCTTGCGGTATTAACTGAATACGCCACCATTCCGTGCCTGTCCCCCGGATTCGACTCTGAGTGGCAAGAGAGCGGCCACATCAATCAGGCTGCCGAACTACTGGCTAATTGGATTCGCGAGCGAGAATTCGCGAATATCGAAGTCGAAATCCACCAAATCAAAGGACGCACGCCAGTACTCGTAGCGACCATCGAAGCCACTGCCCCGGTAGACGGCACCTGCGTTCTCTACGGCCACCTTGATAAGCAACCTCCCCTCGGAAACTGGTCCGAAGGACTCGCTCCCTATAGTCCAGTTCGCGTAGGCGACCGTTTGTACGCACGAGGGGTCGCTGATGATGGCTACTCAACCTTTTCGGCAATCTTGGCCTTGGAGGCAATGGAGCGAGAAGGAATTGGCCACGCCCGTTGTGTAGTTCTCATTGAAGCGAGCGAAGAGTCTGGAAGCCCAGATCTAGATGCCTACTTGGATCTTCTTGCCGACCACCTGGGCACTGTTGAACTCATGGTCTGCCTCGACTCCGGTGCGCTCACTTACGACCGCCTCTGGGTCACAACCTCACTTCGCGGAGTTATTAATTTCGAGGTCACCGTCTCAGTTCTTGAGCACGGTCAACATTCGGGCTCAGCCAGCGGTGTGGTGCCTTCTTCGTTCCGGATCTTGCGACAGTTGATTGAGCGCCTTGAAGACTCAGCAACTGGGGAAATCTTGGTGTCGGCGCTGCATGGGGAGATCCCGCAGTTAGCCCTCGACAGCGCCGAATCAGTCGCAAACGAATTCGGTGACGTCATTGCCAAGGAGCTGCCAACGCTTCCCGGGCTCGAACTCATGGGTTCTTCAGCTGCCGATCGAATTATTCGTCGTACGTGGCACCCGACATTGTCGGTGGTTGGAATGGCGGGAATTCCTGAACCCGCCATCGCGGGCAATGTGCTTCGCCCCTTCACAACAGCGGTCTTGTCGTTCAGGGTGCCGCCGAATGTAAATGCCCACGAAGCAGCTTTGGCGATCAACAAACTGCTGACCGAGAACATCCCTTCGAACGCCGTTGTTGAGACCGAGTTTGTTTCGGGTGAAGGATGGGTTGCTCCCGATTTAGCTCCTTGGCTTCGAGAAGCCCTTGAAACCGGATCCCGAAATGCTTTTGGGCGCGGACCAGGGTTCACCGGAGAGGGTGGATCGATTCCATTCTTAGGCGAGTTGGCGAAGCGCTATCCGTCGGTTCAGTTTGTCGCTACTGGGGTTTTAGGGCCGCAATCCAACGCCCACGCCATCGATGAAATGCTCGACCTGCCAACCGCTGTGGCGGTCACTAACGCTGTGATAACAATCGTCGGCGCATACGCCGACTCTAAGAGGAGTTGAAATGAAGCAGACAGTTGATCTTTGGGTTTGCCCACTTTGCCCGTGGGCGTGGATCACCTCCCGTTGGCTGCTGGAAGCCGAGAAGGTGCGCGACATTGAAACGAAATTTCATGTCATGAGCCTCTCAGTACTCAACGAGGGGCGTGACCTTCCTGCTGAATACGTTGATCTCATCAAGCGTGGCTGGGAGCCGGCCAGAGTATTAATCGCCGCCGAGCAGCGCTACGGAAACGAAGTAATCAAGTCTCTGTACTCAGAAATGGGTGAACGTTTCCATATTCAGGGTAATAAAGATTGGAACTCTGTCATTCCCGAGGCCCTGGCGGCGTGTGACCTAGACCCACACCTTGCTGAAGCGGCAATTGACGAGTCATTCGATGAACCACTTCGCAAGAGTCACCACGAAGGTATGGACCCAGTTGGTTTCGAAGTTGGCACACCAGTCATTCATGTTGGCCAGATTGCGTTCTTCGGTCCCGTTGTAACTCCTGCTCCCAAAGGTGAGCAAGCTGGTCAGCTATTCGATGGCGTCGTCGCGGTTGCCGGCACTCCGGGCTTCTTCGAGCTCAAGCGCACACGTGACGTAAGTCCCTCCTTCGGTTAGGCATCTCGCAAAAGGTGAGTAAGAACTCAATTTGTTTCAAGAGGATGTGAAATGTTGTCTCGTTTTGCGATATAAAAATCGCATTTCAGAAGATAAGTTTCATGTTATTGATGATTAGCATTATGCAAAATTTGAGGTTTAGTAATTTTCCTTGTCGTTAAGATGTTTGATATCAAATGAATCGCTAGTCACCTGCGAGAGATGGCAACGATATCGACGAAGGACAGGAATCAAAGTTGAAATTTAAGAGCGATAACTTTGGCTTACGAATTCGTGAAGCCCGGAAGGTTCTTGACCTGAGTCAAGAAGAACTCGGTGCCCGCTGTGGACTTCACCGCACATACATCGGCCACTTAGAGCGGAGTGAAGTCAACCCTTCTCTTACAAATATCCTTCGTGTTGCCGAGGCGCTAAAGATGGACGGCGGCGCACTGATTGCGGGGCTTAAGGCTCCGGGTCGCAAGCCTGTGAAGAAGACTGCGCGCAAGCGCGCTGCCCGCTAACTAGTACAAGGCCTTCGAGGGCTTTACGGCGAGTCTCGCCAATCCCTCTTGCCAGCCCACAATGTAAATTTTGTTAATTGCTCGGGTTAAGGCAACGTACAGTTCCGGGCTTTCTAGTCTCGCGTCGAGCACCAGTACTACATAGTTATATTCAAGACCCTTGGCCCGATGCGGGGTTTCGCAAACAATTGAATCCTCCCCACGATTCTCATAGGCAACCAATCCGAGTCTTTCGCGCAACTGATTGCGAAGTGCCGCCGAACTGGCAATCACCAAAATTTCATTTTTCGGCACACCGACCCCAATAAGGTCTTGGATCACGGTGTTAGCGCCAGGCCAGAGTTCCTTTCCCTCCGAAACTTCGATTGCTTGAACCGCACCCTCGCTCGTTGGCGACTCAATAGCTTTTGCTCCCTTGAAGGCTCGATACGCAAGCTTGGCAATTTCTCGGACGTTACGAACATTCCGCGGCAGCGTTACGACAACCCAACCGTCTTCCCTCGATGGTGGCTCGAAGCCTCGATAGATCAATGCCTGATTGGAATCCCCCATTAAGAAAAATTCATTGTCGCCGTTGGGGTCCAGCAGGGATTCCAAAGCGTGCAGCCAACGTGGGTCAAAGTCTTGACTCTCGTCAACGATGATCCGGTCAAAGCGAACTTCAACCTCACTCGTGTGCCCAAGAACGTGCGCCTCGGCTTCGTCCCAATAATTGCTCGATGATGGTTCAACGGCCATGCTCGGCATTCCGGGCAATGAAAGCATTAACGATAAGAAGGCGCCAACCGCCAGATAACGGTCCACACCCTCTTCGTGCTCAAAGTACTGCATCTCCTCCCGCAACTTTGCCGCTAGGGGCTCGTTATAGCAAGTAAGCAGCACTCTCTTGGGCTCCTCCTCGTGGAGAGCGCTGTAGGCCCATTTGACGGCCAATGCCGTCTTGCCAGTTCCCGCACCACCTTGCACGAAAACACGCTTGTGCTTCTCGAGTGAAGCGACGGAATCGATTTGTGCCTTCAAGATCGTTTCTAGGCGTTCGCGTACGCGGCGCTCCTCAAATAAGGGGTCATAGACGAAACGTGCCGTTGGACATAGGGCGTTCACTACTTTCTCCAAATCCGAATCAGAAAGTTTGAAGGCGGGAGCACTCTCTAAGAATGCTTCATCGATCGAAAAAGTAGCGGGGTCCAAGTCCGCCCCCAGAAACAACTGAGACCGACTCAAGCCTGCGGGTAACGCTCCTTCAAAGGCTTTAGCTTGAGGTAACCAAATCGCCCACGCGACCTTCATCTCGAAGCCGATGGCGTCTTTGATCACCTCCGCCACGCGGTATGAGTTGTTCACGGCCTGAGAAACTGGATCGCTTCCACCGGGAGTATTAATCCACGCACCACGGTCAATATGGATATTCCCGCCCTTCACCTCAACAATTCCTACCCCGTGATTTGGGCTCACTAGAAGAATGTCTGACTCAAAGTCTCGTTGGTATTCACGCATCCGAAAGCCTGGGTAGATGTACCAAGACTCATCCAAGGTCTCAACGAGGAACTCGACTACGAGCCTCTCGTCTCGGTTAGTAATGGACTTGCTGGAAAATGCATAGGGAAGCAGATTAGCCATTGCTATGTTCTAGCAGTCATGAGAAAACTATGTATTTAGCGCACCTTTTTGGCGGCCGGAGTGCGACCTTCCTTGGTTCGCCTCATGGTCGTCGTGGAGAACTTCAGGAACTTCTCGTACAACTCGGGTCGCTGTGCCTTCAAGGTGGCCAGGCTGAAGACCGTTTCATCAACCGCGGTGCGAACCCATGTGCAAACTCCGGTAATGCCGGAATTATTGGCACAACTCAATTGGATTTGGTGAAGGGCCTTTTCCTTTTCCCACTCGGCTTTGGCATATTCACCTTTAATGTACGAGTACTTCGCCTTCGCGACTTCGAGAACTTTCGGGTTCTTGCTCAACTGGTCGATCGTGCCGTAGAAACCAGAGATAAAGGTCTCTAATTTTGGTGCTACCGCGTTCAACGTGAAGCTGTACTGAGGATTCGGCGTCATCTTGAACTGGCTCTTAATTTTTGAACCCTGAATTAGGAACTTTTTGTATATGCCGGGCATGGCTGACCTAAAAGCGGCCTCATCAAATCGAGGACGGGTCACCTGCTTTTGGCTTCGCGCCTCTTCTACGTCATCTCCCGCAGCCGCGCGCTCATCGAGCTTCGCCTCATACTTCTTGATCACTCCATCAAGTTCTTTCATAATGAAGTCTGACTTGAAATACTCCTTGTGAAGGGCCAAAACCTGCTTAGTAGGAGCAATTGTCGCCTTCTTGGAGCGCTTTTGCTTGAATGCAACTGCGGCGGTAAAGACGCTTTCTTGTTTTTTCACATCAGCGACCAAAGTTTTGGCCATCTCCAGGCACGAATTCAACTCGGATTCAGTGAAGATGAACCACTCACCGCCAGTGATTCGATTTTCCGCAAACATTTGGTGCAAAGTGCGCTCGACAAAAGAAACCGCAGGAGTTTGAATCAGTTTCGTTTCTTTGAGCGCCCGGGGATTACCGGTTTGGTGCTCTTTGATTCGATCAGCGGTTGAGCGTGAGCCGCGCACTAGGCCGATCTTGACGTACTTAGTGGGGCGGCCAGTTTGTGGGTCGAACTCTTGAATGAAGTAAATTTCGCCAGGGTTGAAATTCATTGGTTCTCGCTCCTCTTTCGGCCTATAACAAGATTAGACCGAGCGCCATAAATCGAGCGCTACTAATAATTACTCAGTGTCGACGATTATTCGGTGTCGCGCAAAAATGGTGACAATTCATCAAACGGCGCCCAGATGAGTCCTCGTGCCTCAAAAATCCCCGACAGGAGCGAAAGGGACGATTCCGGTCCCGAGACTTGAATCTGGATGTTGTCAAATTCCTTGGCTACTTGGGCCAACTCTGAGACCTTCGCGGGGTTCGCCTTTTCTACCCAGATGAGGCCTTCGCCGCTCAATTCCTTGGGCGCCGGTTCGCGAAGTAGGTGGACGCCAATCATGGCCAACAAAGTTTCGCCCGCGAGATCGGGGCCAGCCGGACGCCAACGAACGGTGGGTTTATCGAGATGATTTAGGTCAATCATCTCCCACGCCATGGCGTCACCTTCGTGCAAGAGGAAAAGGTGGGTTTGGTACATGCCACTGTCGTAACGACCGGGCTCTCCTACCAACACTGATACTGAAACGGTGCTCATTTGTCTCCCTTCGACCCAAATATGGTGACAGCAGGATGTGACACGCCAAGTTCGCTGACAATTTTCGAGTAAAACAGAATTATGAAAACAAAGAGAATTTTGGCCACATCGGGCGGTTTTGTCGCCGGACCAGTTCAACAAAGTGCTCGAATCGGCACAATGCTCACTGATGCCCTCAGCCTTACTGGAAAGACTCGTCCTCGAGTTTGCTTGGTCTTGACCGCCAGCGGAGATGACAACAGCTACTACTCGCTTCTCTATGAGGCCTTTAACGCTGCGGGCTGTGATGTCACTCAACTAAAACTCTTCCCACAACCAAGTGCCAATCCCGAAGAGCGACTCACCTCATGCGATTTGGTTTGGGTAGGCGGTGGATCGGTCGCCAACCTTCTCGAGTTATGGCGCTTACATCACGTCGATGAAGGCATGCGTGCAGCCTGGGAAAAGGGAGTCATCCTAAGCGGCGTTTCGGCAGGCAGCATTTGCTGGCACACCGGAGGTACTACTGATTCATATGGCCCAGAACTTAAGCCGGTGACGAATGCGCTTGGATTCCTCCCCTTCGCTAATGGCGTCCACTACGACTCTGAGGCCCAGCGCCGCCCTCTTCTCCAGCAGTTGGTAGGTATCGGCACTCTGAGCGATCCAGCTTTCGCTACCGACGACCACGCAGGGATTTGGTACGAGAATGAGACCCCGACCGAGGTTGTCACAGACTCAATTGAACGATGGCCCTCGGCGAAGGCATATTTGGTTCGCAAAACCGGTTCGGGAGCCTCGGAAATCGAATTGCCAGTTGGACGAATATTGGCCGATCTGTCCTAATTCAGGAAGCAGACAAACTGGCAATCCAAGTGGTGCCTGATTTAATCCACCACGAAGACTGCGCGCGGAAATTTTCGCTTCGGATGCATTCGACCACCCCACGTTGGCCATGCCAGTCGTGGGGTGGTCGAATTTCCTCAAACTTTCTGCCTACTTTTTCCCAGGTAGGGACGAGTTAGGTACGCCCGCTTCGCCGCGATTGAGGCGGTTGCGCAATACCAGTAACCACCAAATTGCTCCAATCACCAGAGCAAAGAAGAAGTACTCAGCCGCGACCCGGTTAATGACGGGAAGGGTTCCATAAGCCACCACAATAAGAGCCCAAACAATTCCGACCCAAGCCATTGGCTTTAACCATTTGCCAAGATTGAAGTACCGAGAGGGAGTATCTGGAATATTGTTTCGCTTTACAGCAATCAACGTTGCAATCATCGTCAGAATGTAGGTCGAATAGTAAGACACCGACACCAGTGAAATCACCTTGGTCACGAATCCTTCTGACAGGAGATTGATACCGATGGCTACAGCGCCAACCAACAGAATGCTGTTAACAGGCACTTTGTCGCGGGAAGTAACCTTCGCCAACATCGAGGAACCAGGCAACATGTTGTCTCTCGAAAGAGCGAACGCCATTCGAGTCGCAACTGTCACATTGGCGAGTAGGGCCGAGAAAATTGAAATGAATGCCACGATTTCAATAAAGTCACCGGCGTAGTGGCCCAGCTGGCTCGAAATCACGTAAAACACTGGGTTTTGAGTTTGATTAACGGTATTGGGAATTCCGTGAGGTATTGCCATCGCAAAGACCGCATAGACGAAAAAACCAGCAATTCCGCTAATTACCACTGATCGAATCATGGCCATAGGCGCTATTCGACGGGGATCTTTGGTTTCTTCGGCCAGATCAGCAGCCCCTTCCCAGCCCATTAAGGTCCAAATTGGAAGAAGCGCAGCCAAGCCGATGTATTTCAAGTTAATTGGGTTTCCGGCGGTTGGCGTGTGGTTCCAAAGAACTTTTAATCCCTCACTGTGCTTGAAGAAAAAGAGCCCGATGAGTACTACAAGTGCAAGACCAATGGTTCCAACGATTTCAGTTGATGCGCCGAAATTATTTACCATTCCCACGACTCTTACACCGACCAAGTTGATTAACACTGTCGCTAAGAGAGCAACAACGGCAACAATCTGCACGTCCTGCTGGGTCGGATTAGCCCAGAAGTTTGGGGCGAACACTTGACCCATGGACAACGCAATGCTTGCGGTACCAATGAAGAATGCACACATCGTTACCCAACCAACGAAGGCACCGTAATCCTTGTTTACGAGTCTCGAAGACCATTGATACGCGTATCCGGTGACCGGAAGCCGCGCAGCAAGGTGCGCGTAAACCAGCGTAAAAGGTAGCACTCCCAAGGTCACCGGAATCCATAGCCAGATGCCGACTCCACCCAACTGCTGGAAGGGCGCGGCGAACAAGGTAAACACCGTTGTCGTAATTGTGATCATCGAAAACGACAGCGCAAATGAGCTGTAAGCACCGAAGGCTCGATTTAGTTTTTGCGGATATCCAAATCTGCTTAGTTCGTCGGCGTCTTCTTGATCTGACGCCTCAAATTTTTCTGACATATTCCTCCCCTTAGAAACGGTCACTGTGTTGTGACCGTTAATCATTTTGACCATACACGACCAATTTTCTTAGTTCAAGGAATTGTGAACACTTGAAATGTTTTGAACTCAGAAATGTTCTTTTTAGAATTTACGGAACTTTTCAGTGCCCTACTTGCGAGTATCTCAAACAAGATGTGCGATTGGGCTTATCAAGTGTGAAGGAAGAGATTCTTGGAAAACTTGGTGGGCGGTACAGGACTTGAACCTGTGACCCCTTCCATGTCAAGGAAGTGCGCTACCAGACTGCGCCAACCGCCCGTTGGGAATACAACCTTACCACTTTTGGGATTTGGCCTATTCAGGGTTTGAAACCTTGTGCTCCAAGCTATTTATGAACTCGAATTCTTTGAAAACAAACTCAAATCCCGACTGACCATTGAGATTTCGCTCCACCTGTTTCACAAATACTTCAACTGCGGCGCGCGCGTCCTCGAGGGCATCGTGACCACCTGGCTGAACTCCGTAATACTCACAGAGTGCCGATAGCCCCCTCCGTCGAGGATTCACCTCGCGCGGCTCAATTTTCACATCATGAGCCACCACGTCAATAGTCCTCAACTCGTTGAGGAACTTGGTTGCCACATCTGCCTGATCTCCCAGGAACTTCTGAGAGCTAAACCGCAGCATCGAGATGTCAAATCCCGAGACATTGGCCCCAACTATGTGCGCACCTTTATGGTGGAATTCCTCCAATATCGAAAGTGCGCGAATGAGTCCTTCACTCACACTGAGTAGTCCCCCGCCCGAGCGTTCCTCCAGATCATCCAGGGACATTCCGTGAACCTTCTTGGCGCCTTCTTCGATTTCGCGCTCGGGGCGCACAAAAAACTGAGTGCTCCATATTGGATTGCCAAGCTGGTAGAAAACAAAGCCATAGGAAATGGCTTGCTCCACCTCAACATCTAAACCGGTCGTCTCGGTGTCAAAGCCCAGCAGGAGTTCGGGCACGTGGGTGTATTTTTTGCTTGCTTCCATGCGTCCCACACTGGCACCCCCTGGTCACATCTGCCTAGGGACTGTTGCCCCTAGGCCTGGAGGCGGCGTCCGGATTCGAACCGGAGTGGAGGGCTTTGCAGGCCCCTGCCTAACCGCTCGGCCACGCCGCCAGAATTGTCCAGCCTACTTGGCTTTCGACTGACCACGCTTCTGGTGGTAAACGAAGACTCCGTAGGCGACTATTACCAAGTACACCAGCTTCATCAACCAAATAACGATGTGGCTGGCCAGGTCAATAAGGGTGATTCCGAAGAACGCCAGCGCTGCTATGACCAGAATTTCAATGGCAAGGTGCTGCTTAGTCATGTCATTCCTACTTTCCGACTAGGTCACTAGTCTAGAAGTGTGCGCCCAAAGCGTTTGACACTCGCGATTACCGGAATACTGGCCCTGACGGCTTCTGTGCTCCCCGTCACCTTTGCGGCTGCTGCGATCAGCCCAATCCATACCGCGACCGCTCCGTCCCTCGCCGTGAATCTTCCTGTTGTGCGTTTGACTTTTTCAACCCCGGTGACTGCGAGTTCATTTTCCTCTCTGGTCATAAAGCCCTCAGTCAAAACGTCCTGGGTACAGGTCGGGCCGAATGCAGTTCAAGCGGTCGTGACTGGAAGCTTGCCCGCCGCAACCTCCTTTAACGTTCAGGTGCCGACCCAAGTCTCATGCTCGAGTGCTTGTAGTGTCACTGCTTCGACGAGCGTAACTATTTACTCGGTCGCACGAATGACCTACGAGGCTCAGCTCCTTGCTGAATTGAATTATTTGCCCGTCAAGTTCACTCCCGCAGTACCAGGATCTGACCTAGTTCAGCCCACCCTTGGAACCTTTACTTGGCGATTTCCAAATCTGCCACAGTCCCTCAAGGCGCAATGGAACTCCGGAGTAAACAACCCAATCTTGCGCGGAGCCGTAATGTCCTTCCAAGATGTAAATCACCTATCGCCCACCGGCTTGATGGACGGCACAGTCCTGCTCGCCTTGCAAACTGCAGTTAATGCGGGGGCAGCGGGGCTTTCACCGAGGCCCTGGAACTATGTTGATGTCTCTCTATCGGGTTACGGCGGCGCCCACTACGAGCTCCTCACTTTGTACATCAACGGTGTTTTGACCCCGCCCAACCACTGCTCAACCTGTTGGGATAGCGGCAACTACATCAAAGTCAATACCGGAATCTCCGTCGCGCCAACTGGCCTCGGCACCTACCCCGTGTACTACCGGTACCGTACTCAGACCATGAGCGGCACCAATCCTGATGGATCGCACTACTCAGACGCCGGTGTGCAGTGGGTCTCGTACTTCAATGGTGGCGATGCGCTCCACGAGTTCCCTCGGTACTCGTATGGCTCGCCTCAGTCCTTGGGCTGCGTTGAAATGAGCATGCTCGATGCCAAGTTTGTGTGGCCCCACACCCCCATTGGCACCTTAGTTTCGGTCCACGCCTAAATTTCTCGAGTGGCCAAGTCCTCCGTTTTAATTGGACTGTGTATCTGGTCCAAAGGCGTGCGATCCTCGTTGCCGTTCAATCTCGAGACCACCCTCGCTCAATTCACTCAAAGTCCCAACGCTGGTCCTGCCAAATCGGGAGCGCACCTCATCGACCGCATCACGCAGCGCCTCCATGGACACTTGCCTCTCTTGGCTTAACTGAGCGACCTGCGCCTTGCCCTTAACGGTCTCGGTGTCGATGTCGAAGCTCAGTTGTACCGCATTTTTATCGCGTTCTAGGAAGTTCGAGAGATGGACACCGACGAGCCGTACCGGTCCTCGCAATGTGACTGACTCCATCAAGGCGCCCATAATCGCAGCAATAGCTACTTCGTCGTCAACACCAAAAGGCAGGGTCTGGCTTCGCGTTAGACCAGTTTGATCGTCAAATCTCATGACGAGTGTGACCGTTCGAGCAACTTGATCTTTCGATCGGATGGCTCGAGCGACGATAGCGCTGTGCGATTTGGCAACTTCGAGTAAGCCTTCAAGGTCGCCAATTGAAACGGCGAAGGTTTGATCGTGGCCAATCGATTTCATTTCTCTATTCGATTCAACGGGGCGGTCGTCGTCCCCCGTGGAGTAGTCAATGAGACTTCTCGCCATCGCTGCGCCTACGTGAGCCGCGAGGGTCTCCTCACCGACAGAAGAAAGCTCTCGCACGAACCGAATTCCCAAATTCTCGAGCTTGCCAGCAGTTGCTGGCCCGACGCCCCACAGTGCCCTGACCGGAAGTTCTCGGAGCCAAGCGGCCTCCATCTCAGCATCGACGAAGACCACGCCAGGCCCATCCACGAGACGCCCATTCTCAACCCGGGGCTTAGACCGCTTAGAGGCGAGTTTCGCCCACAGTTTGTTCCGACCCAGCCCGACTCCACTTAAGAGCCCTAGTTCGTCACTAATCCGCCGTTTGAGTGCCCAAGCGGACTCGATCGGGTTCGGCGATAAACGGGCAAGGCTGCGTAGGTCGCAGAAGACCTCGTCGAGGCCAAGAGGCTCGTAGTCCGGGGTGAGGTCATTGACAATCTCGTGAAACCTTTGCGAGTAGTGCTCGTAGCGATCAAATCTTCCGGGCAGGATTACAAGATTCGGACAGATTCTCTGGGCCATAAGGGAAGGCATCGCGCTCTTAACCCCGTATCGTCGAGCCTCATAACTGGCCGACGCAATGACACTTCGAGCTCCGGCTCCCCCAACCGCCACCGGCTTGCCCTTAAGACTGGGGTCATCTAGAACTTCCACTGAGGCAAAGAACGCGTCTAGGTCAATGTGGAGAATTGGCGCCTCATGCACCGACGGAAATTCAACCGGCAAGATCGATCCTGCGGAACGCTTCACCGTATTCGAGCCCTACCGCTGAGCCGGCCTGCGCTGCTCGCTCGAGTACTACCTCTCGAATTGCAGAACTGTCATCGCCCAATTGAGAGCGATGAGATAACACCGCGTCGATCTTCTCCTCGATTGCCGCCGCCACGTTGGCCACAACATCGGGTTCCAGTGAACCACTCAACAACAGAGTCTTAACCTGGTGTGCGGCTCCCGACTGTGGAAAATACAGCGCCATGGCCGAAGCCGGGGCGCAAGAATCCAGGACCGCCCAACCGGTCTCACGATGGTCTCGGTGATTGACATACACCCCACCAAAAAAGGTTGCGGTTGGGTCAGGGGCGATAACAACTTCGGGCCGAAGACGCCTAATCGTTTCAACGAGTTTCTCGCGGACCTCTTCAGTATTGGTGACTTCGCCATCAGCAAATCCCAAGTTCACGGCACTAGCGAGCCCCATGACCCGGGCGGCCCGATCGAGTTCGCCGAGGCGATGTCCTGAAAGTACGGATACGTTTTCAACAGAATCGTGCGCACCCTTCGATCCATCACAAAGGACGAGTAAGTGGACCTCCGCGCCGGTTCGTGCCCAGGCGGCCATTAGTCCGCCAGCAGCCACGTCAGCGTCGTCAGGATGGGCGTAGATTGCCAGAACGGTACTCGGACTCAGATTGAGAATGTCCACTAGCGCCTAGTCTTCGGAGCCGTCGTCTTCTCTAAATTCCGAATTTCGCGGGCAAAGTCCTGGGCATCGTCATACCCTCGATAGACCGAGGCAAACCTCAAGAAGGCAACTTCGTCAAGAGCTCGTAGAGCCTCGAGCGTCGCCAAGCCCACCTCTTCGCTCTGAACATCCCTATTGAGAACCCGCATGGTTTCCTCAACCGAAATAACCAAAGAAACCAACGCTTCCTCTTCTATTCCACGGTTCTTGACAGCGGCGCGCACTCCTCGCAGAAGCTTCTCACGGTCGAACGGCTCACGGTCACCCGAGCGCTTCACAACGAATAGTGCCGTTTCCTCGACACGTTCGTAGGTGGTGTAGCGCTGGGAACAGTGGCCACATTCGCGGCGACGCCTAATGGCAGCGCCGTCTTCGGCAAGTCTTGAGTCAATCACGCGATCATCGTCGGTCGCGCAAAATGGGCACTTCATGCCCTCAAGCCTAGCCACCCAAGCCCCTAAAAACTAAGGAATTTGAAGATGCTCTCCGGGAACAACAACCGAGGAGCCAATCTGCTTCTCGAGTACATTAAAGGCGATGGACGGGTGCTCGGGGTTCACCAATTTCGCTATGGAACTCAGCGACTCTCCCCCTTGCACCACGTAGGTTTGACCAGCGCTCAGCGCTGACGAAGCTGACAACACGGCAGTTCCAGATGGAGCAGCCGGAGCTGAGGACAACAGCAAAAACGTCCCCACAACCGAAAGAACGAGTGAAGCCGCAACTTGGCGACGGCGTCGAAGGATACGCGCGCGCTTGGCTCGTCGATCGGCCAAATTGTCGCCAACACGGTAACCCGCGGTCGAATAGGAAGAGGTGACCAGCCGCAGGTGGTTTTGGCGCGAGGGCACTTCCTGGATTTCACTGAGGGCTTCTAGAGCAACCATTGGTATTTCCTACTTTCACGAACACTTGTTCGCTATGTTAGCGAACATTTGTTCGTATTGCAAGAAAACCTTTTTTATGGCAAATTCCCTAGATTCCAGCCAAAAATCGACCAACCCGGCCGAAATCGCCTAGTTTTTGACCATTCGAGCCGCCTCCCCGCAACGAGGACTGGACATCCGAGAGCTTGGAGACCATACGAATACCGTGTTTTCGCACAAGTTTCGCCACCTGGCGGGTCAGCTCAGGATCTGGGTGGTCATTACTATCGGTAACTTGTCCGTCGCACACCCAGATAATCGGCTCTCGGCCAACTCGGGCCTTGATGGCAAATTCCAATATCGGCCCATCGACGCCATTGCCAATGTTGCCAGTGGGAGGTTCAATTGCGACGCGCCCATTTTGAGCCAAGATCCACGCATTCGGAGTATTGCCGAGGTCACCTGGCTTATGGGAGTAGCCAATGACGAGTGCTCCGGGGGCCGAGCGAATAAGGGACTGCAATTCCTCGCCCGCAATATCCATCGATCCTGATTGGTCAATCACAACCACCCCACCGTTGTGTCCAACCCTCTTCGCAAACACGCGGCGTTGCTCATCGGTCACCCATCGAGCTGGATACCGCATCGTGGTTCCAATTGGTGATGGGCGCATCTTTTTAGAAACTCTACCGCCACTAACAAACTCAGTAGTAAGTGCGTCGGTCCATCGCAAGTCCGCAAATTTTCCGCTCGGTGCCCTTCGTGCTCCCGGTTGAATCGAACGCTCAAAGATGCGCGACTCATCTTTGTTTCGGGGTGGGCGACTATTCATTGCTTTCGATACCAATCGAGCAATAGGCAACACGAACTCCCCGTATCCTACGGGGACCCCATCAACACCAACTGAAGTATCGCTAATCTTCGACGTTGAAACTGGATCTGCGAGTGCCAGAGCTTGCTTGCGCACCGCACGAAGGGCGCTGAGCCACTCCTTGCGTCCCGCGCGAATTCCTAGAAAGTATTCTCTCTCCGCACCGGTACCGAGTACTGCCAGCAAGAAGCAGAGCGCTTCATTCCAGTCTCCCGACTCCGCCACTAGGCGAGTTCCGGCCTTTTCGCTTCCGTCACTGAGTAACGCGATGTTGAAGCCAATACGCCCCAACAGGTAATTGATGCGAAACTCGTCTGCCACCGTGAGGGCCTTGGGGTCAATTTCAAGTAACGGGTCGGGCAGGAATTCGAAGAAGGGCGAGACGCGAGCATGCATGAGCTCATGGGCTCTCACCACTCGCGCCGTTGGTGAGTCCTCCAAGGGAATTTCCAGAACCCGGTCTCGTAAATTGCAACTCGCCTGCCCCCGTCTGGTCGAACCACCTTCAATCAACCAACGACCTTGCTCCCACTTGTCCTGCCGACCCGTGATTAGCTCAGGGAAAACATTTGATTTCACGGTGCCACCGCTGAGATTGTGAGAGCGTCGAGAACCCCCTCCGCACTGGCTCGACCAAAGACCAGTTCCGCCGCGCGCGTGGCACCAAGGGTTGCTCTGAGTTGATCGAAGGCGTAGAAGGAGCGCAAAGAAATGCGACGCTCTTCGGGCCCCAAACTCCCCGCCAGTGCACTTGCTCGTAAATCGGGGCTCAATCGGCGAAGGGCTTTCGGGTGTGGTCGGTCGATTCGAATCGCCACCGGAAAACGGTCCAAGAGCGCAGCGGGTATTTCATCGAGATGCTCCACATTGGACGTCATCACGACTGAATACTCGGGACCTGGTCGCACCCAGTCAAGCGTGTCCGGATGACGCCAGCGGGCAGATTCAATTGAGTCAGTCACTGCGAGCAGGGTAGACAGCGCGTCGCCCGATGCGCGGTCAACCTCGTCAACGACCAATCGAGATCCTCGCCCATCTAGACCGCGCCAGGCTCGAATCGCTGGGCCCTCTCGCCATTCAAATTTCCCCTGGCTAGTCGGCAGCCAAGTCCCGGTGATCTCTCCGGAAGTTAGATCTTCGGTGCACACCAGGCGCTCAGACGGCACCGCTCCTACACCCGAATACAGCGCGGCATAGGTCTTACCTGTTCCCGGGGGTCCGTAGAGAAGTACACGGGCAATGCCATTGGCCATGACATCTTGCAGGTCTTGCCAACACTGCCCTAGCTCGAATTCCTCCATTGCAGTCCTTTCAATAGGACTCCCAATGGTCGCGCGCTGAAGACCTTTTAGGCGCTTTCTCCTAAGTAAACAGCGCGGACTCGAGGGTCAACCAAGAGGTTCTTCGCGCTATCCCCGAAGACGATCTTTCCGTTTTCCATTACATAGCCACGGTCGGCAAGTTGAAGAGCTTGAGTGGCGTTTTGCTCCACCACAAAAACTGTCGTTCCGGCCGCTCGGATCTGCCCAATGATTTCAAAAATCTGTTCAATAATCATCGGGGCCAATCCCATCGAGGGTTCATCGAGAAGAAGCAAACGTGGCTTACCCATTAAGGCGCGAGCAATGGCGAGCATCTGTTGTTCTCCACCTGACAGATTCGCGCCCAGTTGCTTTCGCCGTTCTTTGAGGATGGGGAACTTCGCGTACTGTTCTTCGATTTCGCCCTGGAACGAACCTGAGCGAGCAAAGGCACCCATTTCCAGGTTCTCTTCCACGGTCATCTGCGGGAAAATGCGACGCCCCTCTGGCACGAGCCCAATTCCCCGCGAAACCATGTCGTGGGGCTTGGAGTGCGTTATGTCTTGGCCTTCGAAGGCCACGGAACCACTCGAAGCCGAATGGAGGCCTGAAAGCATCCGCAAAGTCGTAGATTTCCCTGCGCCATTGGCGCCCAGAAGGGTCACCACTTCGCCTTCATTGACCTCGAAAGAAATCCCGTGTAACGCCTCGATTGCGCCATACCGAACAACTGCGTTTTCTACTTTAAGCATTATTTGTTCCCCTTAGTAGCCGCTGAGCCCAAGTACGCTTCGACCACCTTCGGATTTGAACGAATTTCGTCCGGCGTGCCTTCAGCAATCACTGCACCAAAGTTCAATACGTACAACCGCTCAGCGAGCGACATAACTAACTTCATGTCGTGTTCAATCAGCAGGATCGAAACTCCCATGTCGTCACGAACCTTACGAATGAGTTCAGTGAGCTGAACTTTCTCAGACGGGTTCGTTCCGGCCGCTGGTTCATCGAGAAGAAGAACATTCGGATTAGTCGCAAGCCCACGAGCAATTTCAAGACGGCGGCGATCACCGTAGCTCAGTGAGGCCGAAATGGTATTTGCCTGCTTCGTCAAGCCGACGAACTCGAGGAGCTCTTCAGTCTTGGCATCGGACTCGCGTTCACCGCGCCGTGTCCTAGGGCCTTTGAGCATCGCTCCGACAAAACCGAGGCCACTGTGGTCTTCCGCACCAATCTTGACGTTTTCGTATGCGGTCAGCGCGCCGAACATTCGTGACGCCTGGAAAGTTCTCGCCACGCCTGCTTTGGCTACTCGGTGAGCTTTTTGGCCAATCACGGACATTGCCGGCTGGTCAATACGGTGCAACAGGATCTTGCCCTCCTGTGGCTGGTACACACCGGTGAGCGAATTGAACAACGAAGTCTTGCCCGCGCCGTTCGGTCCGATCACTGCAAGAATCTCTCCTCGCTTCTGATTCATAGAGACATTATTGAGGGAGGTCACCCCGCCGAATCGAAGGGTCACTCCCTCAACACTTAAGAGAAGCTCATTAGACGTCATTCGACCTCCTCGAGTCGCTGCTGAAGTTCCCGCTTGCGTCGTGTAGCGGGAAGTAGTCCCGCTGGACGGAAGATCATCATGACTACGAGCATGGCTCCGATGTACATGTAAAGGTCAGCCGGCTGATAACCCGATGGTGGGCTGTGGAGAAGATACATCGTGATGGTTTGAACGACAATCGCTCCAAACACCACACCACGAATAGATCCGAGGCCACCGAAAATTACAAGCACCAGGATGTTGATTGAAAAAAACAAGGTGAAGGTGGATGGGAATACGAAGTTTTGTTGACTCGCTGTCATCACTCCCGAAAATCCAGCTGAGGCTGCACCAATAGCGAACGCCATCACCTTGTACTTGAGCGGGTTGATGCCAACTGACTCTGCCGCCACTTCATCTTCGCGAATTGCCGTCCATGTTCTTCCAATTCGAGACTGCTCTAGGAAACTGAAGCCCAGTAAGAACAGCACCAAGAACACCAAGATCAAGTAGTAATACGGAATCGGACCCGAGCCCCAAACGTACCTAAGGGGACCGAGGTGAAGGCTGAAGTGAGGAATGATGTGACTTCCTTGGGGCCCTCCGGTAATGCCATTCAGGTTATTGGCGAAAATCGTGATTATTTCGCCAAATCCTAACGTGACAATTGCGAGGTAGTCCCCCCTGAGCCGCAGAGTTGGTGTGCCAAGAATGATTCCCGAAACCATAGCTAAGACAATCGCGATTGGAATTGCCCAGAAATTATTGAGAATGTGACCAAACAATGGCGGAGTTGGTAGTGACCCCACCACCCATGCAGTTGCGTACGCTCCGATGGCGTAGAAGGCAACGAAACCAAGGTCCAAGAGCCCCGCGAAGCCCACGACAACATTGAGTCCGAGCGCCAAAAGCACGTAGACAGCAATTTGTTGCACCATGGCCACTTGCCAAAATGGATCGGTGATGAGATGAGGGAGAAGAATGGCGAGGACCAAGAGCGCGCCGTACGACCCTAGGCGGACGGGGCGCTTCGACTTGATTTCACGCGGTTTTGCCATGACGATGGAGTAACCGCTTCGTATGCGAGCGCCATAGGACTTCCAAATTTGCTGAAGAGCAAAAGCAATAATTGCGAAGAGGAAGAACACGACCCAGCGCCGAGTAGTGAAGAGGCCGAGGAATGGCGCGGTATTGAACAACGCTCCGGAGAATCCTGCGACTGGGTTAGTGGATGAACCCGAGGGTCCTGTCATAAAGCAAATTGTGGTGACAATGAGAAACGTGATTCCGAACGACTTCGTTCTTTTATTGCGCAAGAAACTGTTCATTAGGCACTCCTTCCCAAGCGCTCACCCATGATTCCGGTTGGCCTAAACAGAAGAACAAGTACCAAAATACCGAAAGCGGTGACATCGATATAAGCGGGCGACAAGAATGCGACTGAGAAAGATTCCATTAGGCCCAGCAACAATCCGCCCAAGACAGCTCCCCGGAGATTTCCAATTCCGCCTAGAACGGCGGCCGTAAAGGCCTTAAGTGCCGGAGTGAATCCCATTGTGTACACAACACCAACATTCATTCCATATAGGAATCCAGCGGCACCGCCGAGCGCGCCACCGATCATGAACGTCAGGGCGATGGTTCGGTCAATATTTACACCCATGAGCGAAGCAGTTTCAGCATCTTGGGCCACCGCTCTAATTGAGCGACCGAGTTTGGTCAGCGTAACCAGCCGGTCCAACCCGAATAGCATCACAGCACCCGCAATAAAGATGATGATGTCATACATCTGGACACCGGCTCCAAAAACCGTAAAGACCGCGTGATTGGTGTAGGGCTGGGCCATTGAAATTGAGTAACGACCGAACTCTTTACCGGCGAAATTAAACAAGAAGTAAGAGGCTCCAATTGCCGAGATCAAGTAGGCCAGCTTCGGTGCGTTGCGTCTCCTCAAAGGACGGTAAGCAACTCGCTCGAGACCCATTGCTACGAGTGCGCCAACTGTTCCACCAACCAAAATTCCAGCCAAAATATAGAGGAACGACAGCAAGCCATTAGGCGAACTCGTACCGACGAGGTGCTGCATGACAAAGAAACTCGCGAAACCGCCACTCATGAACACTTCAGAGTGAGCAAAGTTAATAAGGCGTAAGACGCCATAGACCAACGTATAACCAACAGCCACCATTCCATAAAGGAAACCGTTAGCCATTCCACCGACTAGTAGCGGCCAAAATTCTTGACCAAGCGTTTGAAAATGGCTTGAAAAGTAGTGAATAAATCCACCCACGCGCCCTCCTTGATTTCTTAAAACACGCTAGCAAAAGAAGAAGCGCCGAGGCGGAGCCTCGGCGCTTCTTCTTTGAAAAGCTAATTGCTTATTCGAGGCCAAGCTGCTTCAATACACCGTTAACAATCTTGGTGACGTAAATCGCCGAGCCAGAGATGTTTCCGTTGGACTGGAACTTAATGGTCTTAGTGATTCCTACGGAGGTGAAGGTGCGAGCCTTCAGCTTCGCAACAATGCCACCACGGGTAATCGTCGTCAACTGGCTCATGGCCTTGATGATCGCGTTCGCGGCATCGTATGCCTCAGCGGCGTACGTAGCGTTGGTTGCTGGGAAACCGGCCAGGTTCTCGTATGCAGTGTTGAACGCAGCATTCGTTGAAGTTGCGCAAGCACATGAAATGAGCACGTTGTTAGCAGCCGAGTGAGGAGTCGTACCAGACACCAAAGAGCTCGAGAGGGCTCCGTCGTCTGACATGATCACACCGTGGTAACCAGCAGTCTTCAAGGCGCCCAAGAAGAGGCCAAGGTCACAGTAGTAACCACCGTAGAACAGACCAGTTGCGTGGCTGTTTACAACTGCGGTTGCAGCAGCGCTGTACTCAGAGGTTGCACCGTTTCCTGCTTGGCACTGAGTGGTGCCAGGAACAGATGCCGTGGTCACAGTTGCGTGCAGGGCGGTAGCCGTGCTCGAAACCTGTAAAGCAACACCCTGACCGTATGAACTGCCATCGTCGACCACGTACAACTTGGTGATCTTCTCAGTCTTTACCAAGTACTTGGCATCAGCAGGTCCCTGAACCGAGTCATCAGCAACAACGCGGAAGAAAGTGTTGTTGTTTGGGTTCTGAGTGCTGTCAGTCAACGAAGTACGAGTTGCCGAAGCAGAAACCATAGCGATGTTGGCTGGACCGTAGTAGGGCATTGACGCTGCAGTCGCGCCCGAGAATGAAGGACCAACTAGAGCAACAAGGTTGCTGTTCGCAACTGCACCCTGAGCAACACCGGGGGCAACTGATGGGTCACCCTGGTCGTCAAGAGTCTGGAAGCGAAGCTTGAACTTGTACTTGCCCGATGCGTTAGCCTGCTGAATTGCAAGCTGAACACCGTATTCCATGTTCAGACCGAGCTGAGCGTTTCCACCCGAGAGTGGACCTTGATAACCAATGGTGTACGTTGGCTTTGCGGTTGCGTTTGCCGCAGCGGTGATACCAGCAACTGGCACACTCACGAGCAACAAAGCGCTTGAAGCCAAAGCAACCATGGTCTTGTTCAAACGAATATTCATCGTTCTCCCTAACTATGTGTAAATCGTCGACCCCCCGGTGGCTCTCGCCAGCGACTATCGAACTTCGACCAATTTGGTCGTGAAGAAAAACTACCAGCGACCCCGAAAATCCACAAGATTTTGTCGTACGAAACTGAGAATTTCCTTAAGGCGAACAGGTGTTTGCTATCGAGCGCTATTTGCGATAACCTACGAACAACTGTTCGTGAAAGGGCACCATGGCTGAAATCTTGACACCCAAGCGCCGTCAAATTCTGGAATTCATCATCAACTGCCAGAGGGAACGCAACTTCCCGCCCACCATCCGAGAGATTGGTGAGCACGTAGGCCTGGCCTCCCCCGCCACCGTTGCCAACCACATTGAGATCCTCAAGAAGGCTGGTTACATCGTGAGCAACCCACAGCAGCCACGGACCCTAACCGTCCGTCTTGATGCCGAGGCCCCTTCAAACGTTCAATCGATTCGCCAGATCCCATTCGTTGGGGATGTCGCAGCAGGTGTTGGCGTCATTGCCGACGAGACCACAAATGAAGTCATGTCGATTCCCGAACAATTCGCGGGACGCGGAGAAAGCTTCGTGTTGCAGGTACGTGGTGAGTCGATGATTAACGCCGGAATTTTGCCGGGAGACTTCCTTGTTGTGCAACGACAGGCAACCGCAAATACTGGTGAGATTGTCGTAGCGGGAAT
>Ga0207957_1000042_pt1 | contig 32018 bp, 49 predicted proteins | sample CryBogCBH27Jun07_FD_184603 | JGI IMG/M metagenome (GOLD analysis project Ga0207957, IMG submission 184603) | Freshwater microbial communities from Crystal Bog, Wisconsin, USA - CBH27Jun07 (SPAdes) | ecosystem: Environmental > Aquatic > Freshwater > Lake | place: Crystal Bog, Wisconsin, USA...
GCTCCGTTGGCGAATGAAGCTGACCCATCTGCTTCCAAAAACCCCTGACCAGCATATCCAAAATTTAGGCTGCCCAATATTGCGTCAGTATAACGCTCAGAGGTAGACAAAAGGAGTGAACCATTAGGAAGCTCAAAAGTATTAGCTTGAATGTAATTAGCATAAACATTTCCAGAAGGGTCGATTGTGACGACTCCGTTGGCGAAGCTGGCTGAACCATCAGCGTGCAAAGCAAGATCAGACCCCACAGATAACCCATTGGCAAAATTAGGATCAGAAGATGGGTCAAAGCTGCTTCCTGTCAGGTTGGGGGCAGAGATGTTCCCACTGCTGTCGATGGTGCAGGCTCCGTGGGCGAAGGAAGCGGAACCATCTGAATTTAGAATGTTTGCGTTATTTATAGATAAGGTTCCAAGGGCGGAAGATCCATCCGAATGATCAATCCACCAAGTTCCTCCATAGAGATTTCCGCTGCTGTCGATGGTGAACGCTCCGTTGGCGAAGCTGGCTGAACCATCGGGGTTTAATGCAGTAGGGCCGCCGTAATCGGCGTTATACCCAACGGCAATTCCACCAAAAAACTCGGAAGCATAGTTTCCATTTATGATTAAAAATCCATCCGTATTGATTGTGGAAGCGTGCAAATACCCAGTTGAATCCATTCCCCAAGGATGGTCTGGATCTCCATTATTTCCTACCGAAAACCCATTGGCAAAATTAGGATCAGAAGATGGGTCAAAGCTGCTTCCTGTCAGGTTGGGGGCAGTGATGTTACCGCTAGTATCGATGGTGCATTGGCCAGAAGCAAAGGAAGCAGAACCATCCGAATTCAAAGAAATGTCATTTAAAGTTATGTGCGTATCCACCTCCAAACTTCCTTGAACCCAGAGATCTGATACAAATTGAGAAGATTGTTGAACAAGCAATCCCTCAAAACTTCCGCTTCCGTTTGAATCTATTCCGAATTGTGGATAGTTAAATATAGATACAGAATTAAAATTTACATTATCCGCTGAGTTGAGCGACTGATTGAATGGATTTCCAGTTATATACCCAGCATCATTGGTGAACTCCGAGATGTTGTCGCCCTGATAGGCCACATTCCCAGTAGGCTGAAAGGTGGAATACCCAGCGTCGTTGGTGAATTCGGAAACATTATCCCCAACCAAGGCAGGGGTTCCACCGAGGGCAGATTCGATGTTTTCAATGGTTACGGATGCGTCTGATCCTGCCGGGCCGGTTGCTCCATCTGCACCAGCGGCTCCAGCCTGGCCAACAAGTGAGGAAACCGCGATGAGATTGGTCCAAGTGGAGTCACCGAGGTGTTGCCATTGGATGTATCCCTCGGAGACTTGAAGATTGACCGAGGCCCCGTTGGTTCCATTTTGACCATTGCTGCCAGCGGCCCCCGCAGCTCCGGCGGCACCAGCGGCTCCAGCCGGGCCAACAAGTGAGGATACCGCGATGAGATTGGTCCAGGTAGAGTCGCCAACGTGTTGCCATTGGATATATCCCTCGGAGACTTGAAGATTGACCGAGGCGCCTGCGGTTCCCGCAGCTCCAGCTGGGCCAGCGGCTCCCTGGGGGCCTGCGCCGCCACCTTGCACGACGGCGGTTATATTTGGCCCAGAAGGCGTGATGACGACATCAATGATTTCGCTCATTATTCTGAGTAATTAGGGGAAACTGTCACGGGGCCGACCACGACCTGAATCGGCTGACCGCCGTTTGTGGTCACAAAGACATCATGGAAAAAGGTGGCATCCGCGGGGAAGGGAAGTGGCAAGGATGCCGTTTGGGATGCCGTTAGGGATCGCGTGATGATCCCCGAGGTGGCGGGGCTGGAAATTGCCACCGTGAAAGAGGCTAGCACTCCATATCCGAGCGAAACAGGGCCGCGACGGATCTGGGAGATGACGGCGGCATCGGTCAAATCAATGGCCGATCCGTCCGGATGAGTCAGATTGATCGTGTCCTCGTAGAACTGCCCTTGAATAATAGGAATCGGCACGGCCATGGTAGAATGGGGAAAAGCTAAAAGCTAAAAGCTGAAGGTTGGGGACCCATACCGCAGGGCTAATGTCAAACAAGCCTCTGGGAAGAGGCGCGTAAGACTATTTCGTAAGAAATAGCCCGAAGGGCGGCACCGCTTTGCGGGAGCAAAGTGCCGTCAAAAGGCTCGGATTAGGAGCACAGCGAGTGGGTGAGCCGAGCGGGCGCGAGCGAATCAAACAAGCCGTCAAAAAATCGCCCAAGGGATGCCTGATTCGGGAGAATCGGCAGACAAAAATGCTCTTCTCAAAGCGCCACAAACGGCTGCTCTCTCTGACGGAGGTGGCCGAAATACGCAGGATCCTGCTCGTGCCATGCTCGGTGATGGACGATCTTATCACCACGGCGCTTGATATGGTCGCAGGCGACATGAGGGACGCAGGCGATCCGGAGCCCTGCGGGTTTCCAACGTGACCAACAGAGGAAAAGATCTTGCGTTCCTTTTCCCTCGTATCCGGTAAAGTCGGCAAGCTGAAGGGCGCGACCAGAGAGCAGGGTACACCCTAGTCCGCACCAATCGGATGGCACGACCGCCCCTAGCCCGATGCCGGGGTAGGCGTGTTCCATCCATCCCCTGCGTCGCCAGCCGTGCTTTGCCGTGACCTCCCAGATATTCCCATCAGGGGGCGATTTCTTCACCCATTCGCGCAGGCGTACCATGCGCCGTTGTTCGCGCTCGAATGCTGAGACCTGAGACTTGAGACCGGAAACCTGAATGGATTTCAACCGTTCCTCGCATTTTTCCAAAAGCAATTTCAGTCGAGGCTTGAGCTTCCGTTCGCTGGGCAGGAAATCCTCCGCGATCTGGTGGCGATGGTCGCCAAATCCCCCAAGGAAAAGGCCGTTCGGATAAGTAGCCGCCGCGATGTCATAGTAGGCACCACCGACTGCATCGGGCATCTGGAGTGTCCATTCTAGCACCCGGAGCGCATCAGCGGTCGGGATGGTGTCGCTCTCAACCGACCAGCACTGATCCGATTTGATGCGGCGGGCAAACTCAAAAGCTGCACCCTGGAGGCGGGCGATCCGGATCTGGGCCTCCTCTTTGTAATCTTTGGCATCCTCCTCGATCGGGAGGCGGAGGGTCGTGATTTTCCACCCCTCGGGAAGGTGTCCTTTGGCAAATTCCTCGGCGCGTTTGGATTCCTCGCTCTGATCGGTGGAAAAGATGAAGTGTGCCTCGGCGTGGTGGCCTGCTGCGGTGGCGATGGCGCGAATCAACTGCGGCCATGCGTGGAGGTAGCTGCGCGTGGCAGCGGTGGTGATGGATATCATGGGGATCGTTATCCCCAGAAGATTTGTCAATCAGACCAAGAAATAGCTGCCGGAGTAAGTTTCCAAAGATCCGTCCGAAAGGTAGGTGTACGGAGGATTGTATCGAAAGGGTCCGAAAACAATATTGGCACCATCCTCGATTGAGAATGTGGAAGAAAAGGAATCATCGACAAAAATGGTATCCGAAGTCGTGGAATCCGAAAAATTAGATGTTATCCCATAAATGCAGGGAATTCCCCATTCCCATGTTGCGGTCCAGATTTGGCCTCCCGGAAGCGTGGCATTGGTAATCGTTGCGTCGGTGGTGGCATCATAAAAACCAGCAAAGAAAGAAACGGAGGCCGTGGAATCAATCGTGGAAGATATTGAAAGGGTGATGGTATGCGTGGTCTGAACAGTCGAAGAGCTGGCCTCGGTGGTCGTGGTATAGGCGATCTGATCGGCGCTGATGTATTTGAATGAATAAGTGTTCAAATCTCCCCATCGCCCCGTGGTCCAATCGGTAAAGCTAACGGCTTCCTCAATGAACGGGTGGATCGATGAGACGATGGGAGTGATGCAACTAATGACTTCACCATGGGATCCATGGATTAAAAAAACGGTGTTGCCAGGGTGCAATGAATCGCCATAGGTGGTTCCTAGAAAATCCACCACCCCTGGAACGTATCCGCCAAAAGCAACCGGAAAGGATAAACTGGAAACTTCAAAGGTGGTTTCCGTCGCCGTAAGGATGCTTCCCTGAAGGATATTCCCCGGATCGGCGTAGCTTGCCACATCATCCAGGCTATAAAATGAATAAGTTTCCGTGGTGTAACTGGCCGCTGAAAATGATACCTCGATGCTGGTTTGAGTCGTCACCGACGAAGTCCCCTGGCATTCGGTAAATGTCCCGAAAATTGTATAATTGCTCTGACGGGTCTGAGACGCATCAAAAGAATGCGATTTGATACTGCCTGAAATGGCCGTGAATGTCTGCGAAGCATCGCTGGTGCTGGAATGAGAAATGACGGTGTTGGAGGTTTGCCCCTGCGTGGTGGTGTATATATCCCAAGAGGAAGAACCATTCAGGCTGTAATCCGACAAGCACGCCGTGGTGGTGTAGGATGTCGGTGCGTAAGCGGAGTAACGCGCACCAAAGATGAAATTATCCAGATGCTTGTAAGATGCCGACTCGGATTGGCCCCATGATGCAGCTCCTGAAAAGGAATCGGTGAACGAATTGTCGGTGTCGTCGGTATTGAATGATCCCGAATAAGCATAGGAACCCGTGGAAATCGTCGAAACCGGATAAATGGCCACGGGGGCGCATTCCGAACCATAACTGAAGTCAATGATCGGCATCAGCTAATTGCCCAGACTCCCTGCCATGAGCCGTCGTAGGTGTTGATCTGATTGGCGGTCAAAGTGACGTTGCCACCGGCCACGTTGTAGATGGATCCCTTTTTGTATATGCCCAAGAGCACATCAAACCCGGTAGGAAAATCATCGGACGCAGGGGTCTGAACGTCAGGTGAGGATGTGTCGACATTGATCGACACCGACTGAACCGCGCCGCCGCTGGTGTCCACCGTGGCCTTGACATACCAAAGCGAAGTCGCATCGACGGTGAAGGTGTCGAACATATTCTCGGGCATGATGCCATTCACCGTGCCGGGCCATAATGAAATAGAAGGGGAATCGGCAGTTCCGCCTAAAACTATATCAAAAGGAAGTTTTGGCGATGTCGGAAAAAAAGAATTGTTAGAGATATTAAGCGTCGTTCCTCCCGGCGCGGTCGTGACGGTGTAGCCGGGGCCTTTCTGAAGGATGACCTCACGAAAATTGCTCTCCAGGATCGAGGCAATCCGATCCCACGCTCCGGGGGTGAGCATCCCCGCGCCTGTCATGCGAGGCAGGAGTCTCATGCGTTAGAACCCGAAGGTATTCGACCCGCCACCACCACTGTAGGTGTAAAGACTGCTAGACCATCCTTTGAGACCCGACGCCCGCAGCTCATAGCTGTTGCGCCATTTGGACGTATTTAGTGATTTGGAGCTGGCTCCGGTGAGTAACCAGTTTGCCTGACCGGAGAGGCTAGGTAGGGAGACGGATTTGAAGTACGAAGTATAAACGGATCCCACCGTGGAAAGATCCACGATCTGGGACTCCACCAGGGAAACATGGGACGTGACGGTGGGGTTCAGATACGAGTCAATCCCCCAGAGGATGAACTGGGCATACCATCCCAAAGGGCTTGTCGGATTAGCCGCCACCAAGGCCGACCACCCATTCGCAGTATCTGATGGATTGGATTCTGCCAAAGATATCGCTTTGAGGTCAGAATTAGACAAAGCATGAGTTCCTCCGGATGCAAAAATGGGATGCGTGATCAGCGGCTCCGTGGAACAGGAAGAGGTGATTTCAATGTTTTCCCCCAAGGAAGCCGTTCCGATTTCTTTATAGGTTACAACGTATTTTCCCCCAGTATAGGATTGCTGGACATCATATGCGTCCGTGGGGGGCGTCGGGTAGGTATCAAATGCCTCAACGGTCGTCGTGGTCACATTTTGACCAAGCGAGGAATCATATTGGATCGTGGTGGAAGTTGTCGTGGAGGCCATAATTATTGAGCAAAAGCGGCGGCGGGAATGGAAGCAACGGCTCCGGGGGCGCGTGAGGTATTCTCGGCAATCTTCTGAAGCAGGGCGCTTTGACGACGGTTTTCGGTCAAGATCGGATTGTCACCGACGAGGGCGGAACGGCCACCGCCCCCGACGCGCTCGAGGGAATCGGCGATGATTGAGAATTTGTTGGCTCCGATGTCGGCCAGATTAAAATCCGATTGGGCTGGTTTTTTGTAAAGATCAGCAGCCTCCTGCTGTCCTTCTGCATTCTTTTCCCCTGATCCTGGGATATACTTGAATGATTTGAAGGTCAGACCAGAAAACTGTTCCGCAATTTTCTTTTGGAATTCACCAGCAGCTTCTTCCAACGGGGCGCGATTGTTATTCGCAGCGTCATGAGCTTGCTTTACATAATCGATCCCATTGGCCTTGTTTTGTGCAGCAATCTTATCCGGATCAGTTTCGAGTCCGTTCTTTGCGGTATTGATGGCTTGCTGGATGTATTCCCCTTGCTTCTGGTAACCTTCCAGCGCCTTTTTAAGGCGGTCAAATTCAGCATATTTGGCTTTACCTTCTTCGGTATAAGGATCAACTCCGCCGAGTTGTGAAGCAACCTGATGATACCGATTGTAAGCATTGGTTTCCCCGGCAGTATTGCGTTCCTGATCGGCGTACAGGGATTTCAATTCCTTTCCGGAATTGCCATTCAGTTTATTCCACGCATTGAGGGCCTTGTTGGTTAGCGCCTCCATTTGCGCTGCATAATAGTTTAGAGGCTCACGGAAAGCATCAAAGAGCACATCTTTGAGTTTTGACCCCTGAATCACCAGTTCCAGACCAAAAAGCTTCAAACTGTCTCCACTTAGGGCGATGCCGATCAGTTTGCTAAGATCTTCGATGGCGTTTTTTGATGCTTCGTGGAAATTGGTTCCAAAGTTAGCTGCCACAATTCCCACGCGCTCACCCCACTTGGAAAAATCGACGTTTTCCAACTTATGGATTATCGGAGCAAAAACCCCAGCCGATGTGGAAGCTACTCCGACAAAAAACCCTTGGACGTTTCTTCCGACGTGTTTGAAGTTTTCCTCGATCTCTTTGAATGCTGGGGATGATTTTTCCAAATCAGCGGCAAGGTTGGATATTCCGCCTGCGTTTTTGAAATTGGGATTGTTAAACAAGGCAAGCAACTCTTCGCCGCCTTTTCCAAAAATTTTACGGGCATCCTCGGCCTGCTCGTAAGGGTTTTTCAAATTGGCAATGGCCGTGCCGATTTCTTCAAATGCTTTATTTGGCGCTTCATTGGCTAGCGTCCTAGCATCCAATCCAAGAGCATGAAGAATGGACGCTTGTCCTCCGCCTCCGACGGATTCAGCGATGGTGGCTTTCATTTTGCCCACCGAGGGAGCCAGTTTGGCCGCATCGACGCCAGCATCCTTGAAGGCGTTTTGAAGCATATACAGCGCCCCCACCGCAATCCCTGTGCGGTTGGAGAGATCCTGCATATCAGCACCAAGTTCCAGCGCACCGTGGAGACCTTCCATGATGGCCCCGATGGATCCAACCGCAGCAGCCACCTTGGCAATGGGGCCAAGGAGTTCTCCAAATCCTTCCTTGCCCATCTTGGTCGTCTCTTCCTTGACGGCATGGGTCGCCCTCTTGAGCGATTGAGTCAGAGGCGCAATATCGAGACCGAATTGAGCTAAAAGGGATTCGTTGGCCATCGTGGTGAAAAGCTAAAAGCTGAAAGCTAAAAGATAAAAAGGAAATCGAGTCAAATGCCCCTCACACTGAATCCGGGGTATTTCTTGGCAATCGTGGCGACTTTTTTGAAAACTCCGGCACGGACATTTCTGTGGTAATATCCGACACGACCATTGATGGCTTTTAATAATGCGGCGCGGCCACCGCCGCGAACGGCGGCGCGGGTGAAATTCTGGATCAGGAACCCAACTTGGGAAGCCGTCACTTTCCTGACATGGCTCACCTCATCGGAAAGCACTTTCCCATTCACCATGGCTTTGTTGACATAGCCGGGAGGCGTTTTTGGCAAAAGGATGCCCATGCGTTGCGCCAAAAGCACCCAAGAGCGCTTTGCCGTGCCGATTCGGCGTTTCAACTCAGCTTCCCGTTGCTCGGAATTCATTTGGATCCATGCCCAAATATAATCGGGGTAATGGTGGCGACCACTTTTGCCAGGACCAACCAGGTACGCGGTTCCTTTGGACAAGGAAGATTGAGGATGCTTGGCCGGGGAAGGTTCCCGAATAAAAACCCATTTCTGGAGGCTTTTTTTAATGGAATTTGCTGTTGCTTTGGGCGTATTGGAGATAGCTGCCGAAAGAACGCTTCCGATTTCTGCTTTGACCACTTCTTCATAATTGACGCCGGTCAGCTTCGCCATGGCCTCCACGGCGCGGTTGAAATTCGATGTGTCGATTGTGAAGCCGGATTTACTCATCATCTAGTCCTTCGGTGCCAAATGATCGGGCGAACTCGATCAAGTGGTCGATCTGCTGCGGAACGGGAGCACTGGGCTGCACGGTCCAGATATCGTGTGATCTCAGGGCAGCGTGGTAGTAGGCATTCACCCGATAGACGGGCAGCTCCATGATCTGCAACTCGGAAAAGCCGCCCTCCTTCGCAAGCGTGAAAATCAGGCTCGCGAGCGACGGCGGCTCGAGGAGTTTGGGGGTGGGGTTTCCTTACTGGAAGCCAATCCCGGCTTTGGCTCGACTTCGATCTGGGTTTCACGTTCCAGATTGGTCACTTCGATAAACCATTCGGCGGCGGCGCGGAGATCTTCGGAAGTAAGGGTTTCCAGAAAAGCGTCCTTGTCCACAAGGTAAGCATTCCGGTTAAGCGTATTGATCGCCACGCGCTCGATCGGGGCCGCAATCAGGTAGATGAACGCAAAGAGGATCTCCTCATTTTTGTCGGCATCATCAAGATCTAGCCACCGAAGGATGCGAGCCATTTTGAGCTTTACATGGTGGTTATAGGGGCGAACCTTGACCCCGGCGATGACCGGCTCCTCGGCGTAGATCCGCTCGTTGATAGTGATGTCGCTCATAGTTTGCCCAGGAGTTTCTGACGTTCGGCTTCGGTGGCATTGGCAGGGATGAAAGCAGCGCGGCCTCCACGGGTGACCTTGATGGTGGGGGAGGCGTTCTTGATCTCGTTCCGAAGGCTGCCGACGTTCTCCATGAGGCATTTCATGAAGGCGATGGGATGATCGGGATTGTCCAGGATCCACTGCTTGTCATTCCACCGCTTCAGAAATTCGGACTGGGAAATGGTTTCCCCGGCAAAGGCCTTGAACTCAATCGGGGTGGATTTCAAAAGCCAGACGACGGTCCGACGGGGCTTGCCATCGAGGCCTTGCTCGATGGTGTCGAGATAGCCGTTCTCGGCGAGGGTGCCTCCGCAGGTGAGGGAGGCGGCTACGGCATGGGTATTGGCCGAAGAGAGAGGATGCTCGTGATCGACGAGCAGGGAGAGGTTTTCGTGGAGGTTGTTCATGATAAAATGTCAGGGAGACGGAGGCCTAAGAAGCTCCGGGATACCACTTGCCCTTATAGCTCCAGCTCTGAAAATCGTCCGATTTCTCGGTCTTGCTGAAGGAGTCGATGATGATGACGCCTCCGGTGATTGTGCTGGGGACGTTACCAGTGGCAACTCCGAGCGTGATGCTTGGGTAATCGGACTGACCATCGACGGAGAACTCCCCCGTGGGGTCAAAGGTGGCTGCGGTGGAGAAGGCTCCGGAGTAATCTTTGAGCACCTTGGTCTCGACCTTTTTGGAGGTGCTGACCTTGGTGATGACCCCGCTGGTGAAGGAGGAGATTCCGATGGAGGCTGTGACGGCGGACATGGTGGGTGGTCAGTTAGGGGTTTAACTCCATTTCATCGCGGTGATGCTGAAGTCGGGGAAATCGTCCTGGGATTCATCCACGCTCATCTCGGTGATGACGACGGTGCCGGAGGCAACAGAGGAAGTTGCTGCCACCGTGGAAAGGGCAGGGTTGCCCTTGCCCTTGACGCTGATCTTGGTCTCGGTCATCGGAAGAACGGCGGCCTGAACGGTGACCCCGGAGGAGTTCTTGATGGTCTTGACCTCCTTGGACTGATCCTGGGTAACTTCGTTGATGACGCAGCCGGTGGGGGCGGTAACGAGGGAGGCGAGTGAAGAGATTCCGATGGTAGCGGCCATGTTATTTGGAAGGGGCGGGTTCGGGAGCAGGAGCCGGTGCGGCCACTACGTCTTTTTCGAGGATGAGGGGGTTGGGCTTTTTCTCGTCGCTCATGAAGTGAAGGTGCGTGTCAAATCGCCCGAACGGGTCGGGCGATAGTCATGCGAGCCGCAGGGCGAGCAGTCCCGAGAGCAGCAGATCGAGGGATGCCTGATCGGGGACGATCGGCAGACAAACGCCAGGCATTACTCCGAGACTCCGATCACGGCTTGAACCTCGGCGACCCAGGTGTGCTGTTCCTGCGATGTCTTTGTATTTTGAATCCAGACCCCGGCAAAAGTGGCAGATCCGGATGGCCAGTTGGTCGAAAGGTAAGAAGTATCCAGGCAGGATCGGACGGAGTTGATCGCCGTGGTAAATGCCGAAAGGCTGTCGGCACCGAGCAAGGCAGGGGCCATGATTTTCACATTGATGGTGACCTTGTAGAGGGGGCCAGCGGTGTGCTCGACGTCGGATGCCGAAATGATGAGGTTGAGCGATTCCGGGGTGAGTTCCTCGTAATCGCTACCTAGATAAATCGTGGTATCGGTAAAGGTTGGCTGAAATGCCGTCCGAAGTGCGGATTCGATCGTTAGCGGATTCATGAAATAGGAGCTAAGAGCTGGGAGATAGCAGATAGGGTGGAAATCACTCCCTGATAGCTGACACCAGAACCTCGGCAGAAAGGGGGGATCCCGGAAGACTGGTGGCAGTCTCGACGCGATAGGTGACGCCCTCGGTGACCAAGGTGAGGCGAGTGCCGACGGCAGGACGGGCGGCACGGGTCATTGGCCAGCGCACACGGATGCTTTTGTCAGTATTAAATCCACCGGTCTCCAAGCTCATGGTCGGCTGCGGAACGGTGACATGGGCATAGAATGGGGTGCAGGTGCCGAGCTGAATGAGGGTGCCAAGGGTATCGGCGATCTCGTTGGCCGCACGGGTGCGAAAGGCGGCGATGGAGGTGCGGTTCACGATGAAAGTATCGGTGTCAAGTGAATGAAAGAAGGGGCACCCCTTTCGAGGTGCCCCTTGCTTTGCGGATTGCCTAGGAGGATTAGGCGGTGATGAACTTGAGGGCGGAACCGTCAGCCTTGGCTGCCCCAAAGAGCACGTCGAAGCTGCCGTACAGTCCGCGATCCGAAGCGCTGCCCCAGATGGAGAGCTGGATCTGGAGGCCATCGAGACCAGGGATCTCGACCGTCTCCTGCTGCATGAGCAGGGAAGCAACGGCGGGATCGACGTAAGGCAGGGCCGAGGCCATGGCCAGCGCCTCAGGGGAGGCTGCAAAACCGTGGATGGTCTTGGTCGTACCGTTTAGGTTCACGTCGCTGCCGCCGAGGGGGGCGTTGAAGCGGGTGTTGAGGTAGACGTTATCGAACCCGTAAGCAGGGCCGCCGGTGACGGGGATGCTGAATCCGGACTGAGGCTGGAGGTAGCTGAAGTAGCTGCCATCCAGGACGAGGTTGCGCTCGGTGCCGTTGGCGATCGCCGCGAAGAGAGCAGGGAGGCCCTTCGTGATGAGGTCGTTGCCGAGGACGCCGCCGGTCGCGGTGTTGATCGCGCTGGTATAAGCAGCGGCACCGTAGTTGGCGGTGGTGAGCGGGGTCATGGCGATATCCATGATCGCATTGCCGAGGGCGGCGAGGTTGGCCTTGAGGACCTTCTCGAGTTTGAAGCCCTGATTGAGCTGTGCGCTGGAAAGGCCGAACTGGGCCGAAACGTGATTCATGGTGACGGCTGCTGCGGTCACGGAATCACCCTGGCTCTGGAAGGAGGTGGGGTTCGTCACTGCGGCGGCGGCGTTACCGACGACGGCGACCTGCAACTTGCGGAGTCCGGCGGAAGCCACGACATCCGAGCTGAAGTCGGTGTTGAAGGCCTTCAGCGAAGAGAGCTTCGGCTGGAGGACGGTGATGGCCGTGGAGGTCGCTGTATCGACGACCAGGGCGCTGGAATAGCTGTTAGCCATTTGAGTGGGGTGTTGGGGTTGGGTTTATTTCAGCTTCGCGGCGATGGATCGCTCGATCTCGCGTCGGTTGGCTTGAAAAAAGGAAAGGCGCTCGGCACCGGCAGGCATGGCCTCGTATTGCTCGATGATGCTCATCTTGGGAGCTTCCTCGCTGATCTCGGGGATCTCGATCGAGGGAGCCAGTCCCATGACGGAAAGGACGCTGCGGTGGAGGTAGCGGAGGTCTACCAGCTCGGCGTCGCGCTTGCTGAGTTCGGTCTTGGCCATCTCCAGCTCGCCACGGGCTGCGGAAAGCTCGGTGGTCACTCGGGAAAGCTCGGACTTGGTAGCCTCGAAATCGCTCTTGAACCCGTCGAACTTGCGGGAAAGCTCCTCGGGTGCAGGGATCGCCTCGACGGAATTCTCTTCCTTGATCTCATCGGCAACGATTTCTTCGGCGACTTCCTCGGCGACTGGCTCGGCAGGAACTTCTGCAACCACTTCGGCGGCAACCTCGGGAGCGGGTTCGCTCTCGATGACGGCGTTGAGTTCTTCCTTACCTTCCTCGGCGGGCGCTTCAACAGCGGGAGCCTCGGCGGCAGGGGCGATCTCCTCAGCTTTGACTTCCTCGACGGGAGCCTCGGCAAGGACTTCAGGGGTGGCGGGTGTCTCGCTCATAGAAAATAGGGAAGGATTGCAACTGGGATTTGCCACGAGGTCGGCGGCGTAGAGTTCGCAAACACGGGCGGCATAAGCCACGATGTCGTCTTGGTATCCGGGGACGATGCCGTCATTGTCACCGTCATCATCCATGTCGGTGCTCATGACCGGCTCGGGGGCGTTCATGAAAGAAATGCTGATGCCGAAATTGCTAGGCATGGTCTGAGCCATCTCAATGATGGTGGCGTAGCTGTCGTGGTTCTTGAGCAGATAGAGGTCGCCACGGGCGCAGTCGCCGTCGTTCACAATGTCACGGATGGAACCGATCAGCTCCTCGATGTCGGTGCCGTGGGCGAGCTTCACCGGAACGCCATCAGGGAAAATGGCTGCGGCTTCCACGACCTCGGCGATGGTCTGGTCATCGCAGATGATGGGCTGACCGAGGAAGGTGTGGGTCTTGGCTTCGCCCTTGGTGATGACGCGGACGCCTCGCAGGACGCCGTTCTCGGCATCGACTCGGGATTCGGTCGCTGTGGCGAATAGGGAGAGCTTGACCATTGCCGAAATGCCGTCTGTCAAATCATTCTCCCTGCTTGCTGCCATCGACGGCTTGCTGGGGGATCGGGGCACCAGGGGCAGGAGGGAATACCTCGGAGGTGGTGAGGTCGACTCCTTCTTCCTTGGCGATTTCCTGAACGAGCTTTTTCCGGCGGGCTGCGAAGCGGATGATGTCGGTGTCCTGTGTGTCGGCATCGAGGCCTTGCAAAGCGTAATAGCGCTGCGGTGAGATTTGACCACGGAGGAGGAGGTCGCTCATAAGGCGGCCATCGCGACCAAAATCGACCGAAAGACGGGCAGGCGGGGTGAAATCGACCCTCCACCAATCCGATCCGTCATTCGGCATAGGGAGGCGACCGGCCTGAATCTCCTGCCAAATCCAAAAACGCCAAAAGGGGGCTGCGAAGCTCTGAATAATGATGTCGCGGATCTCATCAATGGCGGAGGCGGCCTCCTCCAAGATCCAGCGTTGATTTGCCCCACCGGCATCGGTCGCGTCGAATAGGAACTGGCTGGAAAAGCCGAGGCCAACTGCGATCTCTTCCTTCAGAGTTCCGAGGAACTCCTTCATGTTTCCAGCTGGGTGGTTGTTCAGGATGCTCTCGACCTTTTCACCGGGCTTGAGCTGCGGAATGATGGAACCATTCGACAAGGCATCGACGGTCATCGGCTGCTGGCTGGAACCTGACTGACCCTTGACTAACGACGAACCGAGGCCGATCTGTCCCGCCTCAGGTGAGGTGATGACCAGCGCCATGGAGGCACCGATCTTGGCCGACTGCTTCTCAAAGGCCAGATACTCGGCAATGTCCTGAAGGGTATTGGCAGCGCGGGCGAGCCAGCTCGGTGCGCGGGTGTATCCGATGCGATAGGCGCGGCGCACCTGGGCAATGTCATCGGCGCTGATGTCGGTATAATCCTGAGAGGCAGGAGCTGAGAGGACGCGGAATCGGATGGGGCGTCCCGTTTTCGGGTCCACCTTGACCCCATCGATCCAGCCTTCCTCTTCCTTACCCACCGGGGATCCGACGTTCTCACCAGGGACAAGTCGGAACATGGCACGTCCGGCCTTGCTGGTGCTGCGCTGCCAAAAAACATCACCGGCAATCGCCATCTGGCGGACAATGAGGGGGATGGCCTGATCGAAATTTACCATGCCGGAAACATCGACACCGAAAGCGGCATTCCGCGCGGCATCATTGAATGCCTGCTCGGCGAGGCGGTTCCATTTCTCATCCAGCGTCCGAGCCTGCGGTATGAGGGGGCCGACGAGGCGGGCGATCTTATCAACCGCACCTCCGGCAAGGCCTGAGTTGTTATAAAGCCATTGGGCTTTCTTGATCAGCTCCTGACGCGATCCACCGGTCAGTTCTTTCTTGGCATCAAGCGTCGGGCTGTAAAGCCACATACGCTGGGGATTGTAGCGATAGCTGGCTTCGTAGGCGGCAAAGTCGTTTTGCTGTTTTGCTTTGCTCGGGCGACCAGCTCCGGGTCGCGCACCGCCACGCTTTGATTTCGATTCGCTCATGACGAGCGCCATCTGTCAAAAATCAAACGGAAATCAAACTAGGTGACCGACCAGGTGCGGCTGTAATCGGGACGGGTGCCAAGCTGGCGGCTGACGATGGTGCCGTTGTCATTGGTCGGGAAATCGCCGAGTTCCTTGCGGACATCCATGACGACGCCGAGATAAAGCCATTTCGGAAATGCCACCTCGCCATTTGCAGATCCGCCATCGGCTGCGGTGCCGGTGATGGTGACCTCCTCGGTGGCTGCGGCGAAAATGGAATCGGCTAGGGCCTTGAGTTCCTCGATGCTCTTGTACCGGAGATAAGATTTGATCCCGGCGACCTTTTGATGGTCGAAGGTAGCATTGGTGCTGGAGGCCATGCAAGCATCGGAAAGTCAAACGTCAGAGTTTCTCCCGAAGAATAGCCCAGCCGACGCAATGGAGCTTCGTGCAATCGCCGAAATGGTCGTTCTCAAGTTTCTTGAACTCGTAGGGGGTGGTGCGGTTGTTTCGGTTTTCGACGAGTACCTGTCCGCTATGACCGGCAATGAAGTCGCGGGTGACGTCCTCGGGGAAGTGGAGGAGGGGAGGCAGCTTCTTCTGGATACGGTCGATGTAGAGGTGCATCTTCCAAACGTGGTCGGAGTAACTATACAAGATGGAACCGACGCCGGGGAGGGGAGAGGCGTTGAATTGCTTGAACGTGGCGGCACCGCCTTTGCTGGGGTAGTAGAGGCCATCGGATCTTGCGCAAACGGAATAGACGCGCTCGGTGAAAAAACCGGAATCGATGAGTCCCGCGATGGGTCGCACCGTGGTGATGCCGTCGGGCATGAGGTAGGTGCGGGCATTCAGAAAATCCTGACTGACCAACTCATCGACCTCGGCGACCTCTCCCCAATCGATGACCCAACTCTCGCCGGTCGCGATGCGGGCCTCGACTGTCCAGTGGGTGCGCGTCCCTCCCGGATCGGCGCATAGTGTCAGGATGGGAGACTGTCCATCGATCACGGCGGCGGGCGGTATCTGGCGCTGGCGGTAGCCGCTGCGGAGATCGAGGAGGCTGTCGTCCTTAATGGTGGTGGCGCGGTCTTCCCAAGGTAATCCGAGGTAGGTGTTGTAGAAATCGTGCAGGCCGCCGGGGCTGTCGCGTTTTTGGAGGAATAGCTTTGCCAATTCTCCCCAGGAGGACTGGGGGGAATACATGGCATTCAAATGACAGGAAATATGGTCGCGTGGCGCGGCGAGGTTCCCTTGGATCCAACGGCCACCGGCGACGAGTCGGCGCTGAAGTTCTTGCGGCCAGAGGGATCCGCATTCCTCGCACTGGTAGACGGCAGAATCTGAAACTGCGTCGAGATCCCATGTCCCATCATTACCGCGTAGCTCATCGGACCATTTGACCTGCTCGAAACGGAGGTGCTGCCATTTGCCGCAGTCGGGGCATTCCACATGGTAGCGGTGTTGGCTTCCAGCGGTGAACTGGCTGTAGATCGCGCCGGTCGCCACGGTGGGGGTGGATACCAGGACGCGCTTGCAGATGGATCTGTAGAAGTTGGTTCGGGCCATCGCCAGCTCGAGGGAGGGGGCCTCGGTGGCGGAGGCGTCGGGCCATTTGTCCACCTCATCACAGAAAAGGTAACGGGTGGGGCGGGAGGCGAGGTTGGCCTCGGAATTCGATCCGACGAGCTTGACGGTGCAGCTTTTGAACTGCATTTCCGTTTTCTTGAAAAGATCGGGATCGTCGGGAAGGTGACGGCGCAGCGCGGTGCAGGAACGCACGCGGGGAATCAGCTCCCGCTCGGACCATGATTTTGCATTCTCCGCCGTCGAGGTGACATAGAGAATGGGACCCGGATCTTCGGCGACGGCGTACTGAATGAGATTAGCAAGGAGGGTGGTGCCGCCGATCTGGGCGCTTTTTACAAAGGTGATCTGGCGGATGGATCGGTCTCCAAACCAGAGGTGCATCTGGCGGAGGTAGGGGGTGAAATCGCAATTAAACCGACCTGGCCGAGGGGAGAATCGAGGGTCGATGACGATTTCCCGTTCCGCCCATGTCAGCGGGTCGGGGCGTTCCCTTGGCTCCCACATGGAAGCAAGATCGGATTCAAGCCGCTGGAGTGCCGGTGACATCGGTGGCCGGTTCCTTTTGGTTCCACGGGGTCGAGGCGGACGCAGCGGCCAGCTCGCGGAGGATGGCAACGACCTCTTCCCTGACGATGCCGGAGACATCGACGGAGGATTCGATCCTGGAAACCAGCACGTCGGGGAGATTTTCCATGAGTTGCTTGGCCATGGCCATGTTACCAAGGATGAATTCGGAAACTTTGGAGACTTCGACGAGCTTTCCGGAAGCAGTGGCCAGTTTCAGATTGTTTTCAGAGACAAGGGTCCAGAGTTTGTGCGCTTCGATGGAAGCCTTGAGCAGTGTCGGTAGGGAATTCATATCGCCCCTGGCTTCTGCTTGATCACAAAGCACAGAGAGACGGGCATGGCGTACGGCAGCGGCCTGCTCGGTCTCTTCCGGGGTCATCGGCTTTGCATTTGCTTCCGGACGTGCAAAGGAAAACTGGGAATCCTGAGCACGAGAACGTAAAAAATCGCGCCATCTTGGATCGTCTAGGTTGCGCCAATTACGAACCGCCCGAACGGAAACGGAATGCACCTTGGCACATTCTTCGATCAGCGCAGCTTCATGACGGGATTTCCTCACGACTTCCTTGGAATGTCAAAGGAATGGCAAGGAACTGATCGGGAACGGAAGGAATTGGATTAGTTCCCTAATGTGTGGCAGTTATACGCTCAAAAACATCGCGGGCGGCAACTGCTGGAGGCGACCATCGTTTCTAAAAGATTCCTTACCAGGCGCCTATTGGCGGCAGTGAGGACTATCGGATGGGATTTCCTACCTGTTTGCATTCGATCGTTATTTAGAAAAACCTACTGGTAACCTTAAAAATAGTCCTGATAGTCCTAGATGAATAGATAACTTACTGATGGTAAGCCGATTGAATGCAATGACGATGGTGCGGAAGCATAGTCCTGAAAAGGACTATGATAGTCCTCAAAATAACCAAACCAAACCGACCCAGACCCTTTTGCCTCAGATCAATGGCTTTTTAGGACTATCGATAGTCCTCAGCTTTCGGAATTCCAAAGGGCGCGGGTGACAATAGTCCTTTGGATTTGGCCGCATAAAACCCAGAGACATAACCTCTGGTATAACAATCCAGAAGCCGATCGCTTTCTGATACATTTCGGTGAGCGCATCCTGCCAGAATAACTGCCATTAAAAGGAAAACCCTGTGCATGGCCGGAACCTTGCACAGGGTGATCGAGGACGCTACCGGAAGATCAACTCACACGCCAGCGGCGTTCATTCTTCCCGCCGACACGCTCGAACTTGATCGTGCCCAAATCGTCACCGAACCGGAACACCCGACCATTGTACCTGGCAAAGAGCTTGGCCATCTTTGTCCTGGCAGTGGCATAGATCTCGAACTCCTTCGTCTCGCGGTCCACCTTCCCCTTGATCATCTCTTCAAAGAGACCCCGATCCCGGCAAATCCAGATCACCTCATCAAAGGAAATCCCCTCACGGCAGCGGAACTCCAGCCCATCGCGGAACACCCCGGCAGTCATCACCCGCACCAGCTCCATCATGTCGGCAGCATCCGGATCACCGAACTCCTCACTCGTGGGCCGACGAAGCGGATCACCGAATCCCGAGAACTCCACGATCCCGCCGATCACATCCGCCCAATGCTCGAACCCCGCCAGCCGCGACGAGCACTTAGGACGCCCCGCCGCATCCCACGCCACCACCAACGACCAGAGAGCCGAGAGAATGCGGAACTGAACCTCCGAACGCGCCAGATACTCGGCACCCATCGGGCGCTCGATCTTACGAGCCTGCGGATCCGCCTCCTTTTGGAACAGATCGATAAAAATACTCCTCCGAGCCAGATCAGCGGAACACTCCGCCTGATTCGCTGTGAGCAGGACCAGTGTCTGTTTGGAAATTTCGTGCTTCGTGGATGATCCCAGCCGCCGCACCGACACCACCGAGGAAGTCAGGAACTGCTCCAGATACGACGAATCGACACGATCCTTCACATTGTCGAAGATGATTGAATCCGAACCCGCCAGCACCTCGGAATCCAGCACCTTCTGAAGCTCCTCCTTCTCCTCCGGGAACGACCTCATCGATGCGTACCCTCGCACCGGGATTTCCACCACCATCGCCAGCAGCGACTTGCCAGCGGCAGGCCCGTTCGCGTTGAACACACACATCGGCAGCTGCGCCTGCTCCGGCAGCAAAGACGATGCAAACCGGCTCATCATCGCCGCGATCTGGCACGAAAGCGACCGGCCTTGATCATCGGCGAATGGGAACTCCCGCAGGAAATCTTTCAGGAAGTCCACCGCCGCCTCCTTAGGCATCAAATCGTATGTCATTTTTTTAAGTTTTTGGGATTGCCAGCGATACGACCCATGAGATCGAAAATAGCGGCGTAGGCCTCATCGCTAAAAGCTACCTCAAAAATTTTAGGGTTCTTTTTACCCCTAATAAATCTCAATACCCATTGGCCCCTTTTGCCATCACAAGGATCCGCATAACCAAACCATACAGTTCGATATTCGCGGCCTTTTTTCCATGAATGACCGATGCAATTTAATTGAGCTCCTTTTGATTTCATAGCGCCTCGATCGACCGTTTCCATTTCTGGATCTCCACTTGGCATTCAGCGGTTCCGACCTCATGGCCGCGCTTGAATCCCTCCTTCACCCGCTGCTCCACGGTGGGCAGCGTCCCATCCTCATTCAGAAAACGGATGCCTTCCGAGTTCCAGTATTCTTCCGGTGTCATTGTTTCTTTCCTCCTTCTTTGTTTGTTTTGTTCTTCCAGTTGATGTCCGCTTAGTTTTTGCGGAACTTCTCTGAAAAATTATTTCGGGGTGCATCCCCCTTGCCATAGGGGGGGGTCTTTTTATTGGGATCCTTCATCGTTTCACTCCTTCACCAGGATCTTTGTTTCGGCGTCATAGCCGGGGCCTTGCAATGTCAGCCTTCCCTCCTTGAAAATCGGAACAGGGATCCGGGAGATCCGGCGCAGCGGACGTTGCAGCTCGCGGAACTGGTGACTCGTCAGCACCGCCTCCGCTTGCATCTTGTTCATCGAGTCCGGACGATAGACATACTCCACCGAGAAGCTTCCATCGGGATTCGACCGCTGCACCTTGCACATCTTCACCGTCCGGAGAGACTTCTCCGCGTAGGTGCGGAAGCAGGCCGCCGAGAGAGGAGCCATCCGGTCCGTCTTCGGTTCCAGCACGACCGGCTCCCCATCTTGCAGATACACCCCGTTCGTTCGCAGGATCAGACCCATATCATGGGCAAATTCCGCGAGCACTCTGCCCACACGGGGCAGCTCCACCTCGGGATAGATCGTTTCTTCGGGCCGCTTCGCCGGATCCGAGGACCTCTCGGGGGCGGGTGGCACGGGCTCGTCAGAGGACGCGCCCAGCATTGGTTCATCAGTCATCGGTAGTCAGAAAAGTGTGTCAATTCCAGAGGCCTGAACGGGTTCAGCGCCTCATATCGGCCAGAGTCGAGATGTCCCGCTCCAGCTCCGCGATCATCTTGGAGAATCTCGGATTGCAGACCGCGTAATAGCGCAGCCGATCGGCAGCTGCACACATCGTGTCGAAGTCCTCCCCATGGATCGCCACCTGGGCAGCACACACCGCATCAGCCAGAGCATCCCGCTTCGGGGGCAGATCGATCAGCCTCTCTCCGAATGGAGGGATCGGATTTACATAGAGCAGCTTCTGAAGCCGTTCCTTACCACTTTCACCACGCCACTGCTGCGGCAGACGGGTCAGGCGCACCGCAGTCAGCGCTTTCGGATCGGCACCGAGACGGGCGAGGGGAGCCTTCATCGATCGCGCCCAGGCATCCCACTCCTCCTTCGAGGTAGGCCCCGAGAGACGGGACATCCCGCTCCCGGTGCCAGGGACACGGATCAGCGCATGGACAGACCGGCCACCGGACGAGTAGATCGCCGAGATCGGCAGCGTCGATTTAGCCAGGGCCGCCAGCCAGAGGGATGAATCCGCCTCATCTGATTCCAGCAGGGCGAACTTCCACCTCGTCACCGACTCCTCCGACCGGCGCGACATCTTCCCCGTGCGCGGATTCGGATACTCACGGCCATCGACCGGATTGGCAAGATACCACATCCCCTCCGGGCCACAGGTGGGCAGCGGTTCATCTGGCCAGAGAGCCTGACCCTGCGACCGGCTATCGTTGAAGATCAGCACCTTCTCCCCGGCATAGAGGAGAGCAAGGAAATCCTCCGAGGATGTCACCGCAGGATCGGCATACGACCGAGCCGCGAACCAATCCAGCCGGGGGCGGAAATCCCCAGCCGCACGGGAGAGCGCATCAGGATCGAACTCCACCTTCTCCACCTTCGGGATTGGCTTATATTCGGCAGCCCTCGACTCTCGACCCTCGACCCTCGACTCCAGAAGATAGCCGGTCCCTCGAGGCGAGTGCGAGTTGGCCGCGCTCCGCAGCTTATAGGCCAGATCACGATCCGACCACGGCGGCGCACAGCGCCGATTGTACTCCTGCATCAGCGCCATCGCATCGCCTTCACCCAGGGCGAATCCATGCACCAGAGCGCAGGCCACCGCATAGGTCGCATCATGGCCACCCGATCCGGAGACAGCGGCATCCATCCGGGCGATGTATCGTGACGCCCGTTCTGTGATTGAAACGGGCATCAGCGGGAGGCTGTTAGCGGTTTAGGCTGAAGGCTTTTAGCTGACGGACTGCAATCTAAAATCGCTGCGTTAATCGACTTGGCATTACCAAGAAAAAAACGAGCATCCTTGTAGCTATCCCATACAACTATCCAAGACTGTGCATGGATGCTATATATCGGATAAATTGGCCTCATCAGTAATCCAAATGCCGGAGGAAACGACCCGTCATAATTTGAACTTATAAAAACAATCTTACCCTCTGCGTTTTTATAAAACTCAACATGATCAACTGATGATCCCTCTATATCATGCGCTGTTTTTAACACTAACTGCCTTAGAGATAGGGAAATGTGCTTCTTTGTTAGTTTGTATTCCTTTAAAAGCCTTTTCCTGTTTTTAAAAACAACATCCCAAGAGCTTTGTTCAATTTGTGAAAACCTATTAATGCATTCTTTAAATACATTTCCCGTCTCACGATGGAAAATATCTAAAGGGCTCATTTCGCCTCCTCCCCGAGCAGGTGATCGTAGAACTCCACCATCGGTCGCAGCAGCTCCGCTGCCTTGCGCTTTTGAACGTCATTCCACTTGGGGAACTCAGGAGCCATCTTGCGGGTCCAAATGGAAAACCACTGATGAATCCCTTCGATGGTAACCAATGCCTTCCCCTTACCTAATCCTTCATTAAGCTTTGGCTTCTCCTCCGCCGGGGGCAGGCCAAGCTGAAGCTGAAGCTGGGAATCGATCTGGTCGATCGTATCCTCGACGAATTCCTCGCCATAAGCCTTCTCCCCATACTCCACCCACTGCCGCATCCAGAGCGACGAGCACTTTTTGGCCACGCGGATCCGGTATCCGATCTCAAAGTATTCCTGACCAGAGAGCACCTCCGGCAGCACCAGCCCATCCGGGCGAAAATACCCCGCAGGCGTCATCTCTGTGGAGGTCACTCCCTCCTGTTCGATTTCCAATGTCATCGTTGTTTTTCCTCCTAGTTAATTGCCGCTAGGCTCCCCGGCGGCGGTTGAGTTGAGCCTCCCGAAATGTTTCCCGACTGCTCTCCGACTTGCGGAACTTCGTCACCACCACGCCTAAGATGTCTGCAAATGCGACGACGTAATGACTTACCAATGCTCGTGTAACTCCAAATTCTCGCGCTATCTCCGCTTGAGATTTCCTCCCATTCAACTCATCTAACCCGGCACAAAGAGCGAGGGCTTGAGCCTGCACCCCAAGATTCTGGCCCGTAAGTAAGGAGGCGATCACGCGACCAAAAGCCTCGCGATGCTTTCCGGCGACCTTCTGGCATTCCTCCTCATGCCATGCCTTCACACGGAGCGCGGCAGCAGGGGTGATTCCGAGCAGATCGGCGAGGATCTCCTCCTCACGATCAATCTCGGACGCCATATCCGGCTCGTAGGCCTTCTCGAACGAATCGCCCACCCAGGCACGGAATGCACCATCGGGCGACGCGGAGACACCGCTAGTATGTGGGAACATCATATCGTTTTTGGGTTCAGACCGAAGGACGTGCGGATCCGGCAGGCCTTATTGCCCGTCAGATCACAGAGAAGCTGGAGACCGGAACCCTTGATGAACTTCAGAAGATCGTAGACCTCCGAGGCCGAGATCATCCCGTCCACATGGTTGATCGCGTAGTTCGCATCGCGGCAGCGGCTATACCGGCGACGCCCCACCTGGGCGACATCGGCAGGCTCCCCCTTGATCACGATACCTTTGCGTTCAAAAATCCGGTAATCATCCACCGCCTGCTGGATCACAGCAGAGAGCAGACCCACCAGCGCATCATCCTCGGTCGTTTGCTTCATCGGATGTTCATCGCCTCCTGCTTGCGGTTCTCCATCCGGATCGACTTCGCCTTCGACGAGCGACGCAGGCCGGAAACGGCACCCCCGCGCTTCCCGAGGAACGAGCAGGCCGCATACCAGTCGCAGCCATGATCACGCATCACCGAGCGCACCTTGAGTTCCCATCCGAGACGCTTATTCATGGACACCTCCCGCGTGGGTGATCTCCTCGAGCCGGGACATCGGACGCACATCGAGATGCGCCAGCGCCTTCCAGCACTGCTCCTCCTGATGACCATGCATCGGGCAGAGATGACGCGGCCCTACGACCACGCAAGCGATATCCTCGCACCCATCTTCTTCGCACCGGGCGAATATCCCGGTGGCGGATCGCAGCACGCCGATCATCGCCCACCTCCCTTTCGCAGGAAATCCCATCCGATGACAAAAAGCGTCACCGCTGCAAGTCCGACATAGAAACGTCCCCAGTCGCTCATGCGGCACCTCCCATGATCTGATCGATCACCGAGCCGACCTTCGGCTTACTGGGAGAGGAGGGGTAGACCGTCGAACGGATCTTCAGACCCGTGGAACGCTGGAGGGATGCCTTCTCCCATCCCGTCACACGGGAATACCAGCTCCAGATCCGCCGACAGATCGAGGGACGAAGGGATGCCAAGGCAGCATCCAGGCAGGGATCCGTGCTCACCTGCCACCTCCGATCTTGGAAAGCAATCCGGCCAGAAGACCGGCACACTCCTCACGCCCGATCAGAAGGATCAGCGCCATCACGCCAAAAAAGAGCGCGATCATCGGGAACCTCCCAAGGCTTGCGCCTGTGCTGTAATTCCTGCACACTGCCCGTCCAATCGATGAAAAACTACAGCTCCAAATTCCCCACAATTTGTGGAACTTGTGTGGAACCGAGTTGTAAATCGTTGATTTAGACTAGAATAAACTACCCTGTGGTGTAACGGTAACATTGTTTTGGATGGTTTTGGTGTTGGTTTCTCTCTGTAGGGTTTGTTTTTTTTTACTTTTTCTCTCTCTTTTGTGTGGAACTATGTGGAACTCTTGATTCATGTCCTACCTGATCAAAAAAAAGAGGTCGCCGTATTGGTATCTCCGGATCCGTGATTTGGAGACGGGGCGATGGGTTGAGAAATGCACGAAGCTCCGTCATGACGATCCGAAGGAATCGGCGAAGGCGATGAAGGAGGCCGCCAAGGCCACGACCGGCGAGGTGATTGCCAGACCCAGGCAAGGGGAGAATTTCTCCGAATGGGTTCCCGACTACATCCGCCAGCACTACGAGGGAAAGCCGCTGACCCAGCTCCGAAATCTCTACTTCTGGCGCACGATCCATGTCTTCCTGCACGAGAATGGCATCAGGCACCCGCGCGAGATCCGCTACGAGCACGCTGCGGCCTACATGGCGTGGAGGAAGGGACCCGATGGCAACAACGCCGCCCACAACACGGCCCGAAACGAAGTGAAATTCCTCGCTTTCCTCATGAGCGAGGCGATCCGAAGGGAGCTGGCCGAGCGCAATCCCATCGCCCTTGCACGCATCGAGCTGGCTCCTGCTAAAGCCAAGAGGGAAATCTCCGACGCGGAGATCGCGGCCTTCCGAAAGGAGTTTGAAAAGGAGGAGTCGTGGATGGGAACGGCCTTCGAGTTGCTGATCAATCTCGGTTGCCGATTTACCGAGGCAAGGGTGTCCAAGGAGCGCATCGATTTCGACCGACTGACGATCCAACTCACCGATTCCAAGCGTGATGCCCTCGATCCGAGGAAATACTTTACCGCGCCGATCTCCGAGCAGTTGGCGACCTTCCTGAAAAGGATTGCCTGGTACGACGGACACACCATGCCGGTTCCGACCCGCATGATGAACCGGAACTTCAATCGGGCGCTCCATCGTGCTGCTCCAGGCGTGACGAGTCATTGTTGCAGGGTTTCCTTTATTTCACGGTGCCATCGAGCCGGGCTCTCCGAGCACGAAGCGATGCGGTTGGTGAATCACTCGACGAGGATGGTCCACCGGCTTTACTCGAAGCTGAACGTCGAGGACGCACGGACCGCGATGATGAAGGTGCCTTTGCCCCCGCCTCCTGGGCGAGGAACTGCCGTACCCAGCGAAGCGTCGTCTTCTTCCCGAAAAAAGGGCAGCCGAGCTTCTTCAGCCCCCCGAGGTCGACAGGGGACATCCCGACGAACTCGGAAAGATGCCGGGGAAACTCGAGGCGGTCGGGGTCGATCTGCGGGATCATAAAAAACACGGGATTTTACTTTTTCGGGGTGCCGTAGGTTTTCTTGATCGCCTTACGGACGAGGTCGGCGACCTTGAGGTCTTCCTGCTCTGCCAGTCTGCGGAGGTGCATGATTACTGGCTCGGCGACTCGCACATTGATTCTTGATTCCTTGAGGATTCCGCTCATGGAGCCCTTTGTGCCACGAATGGCTCCAACGTAGCAAGCAAAAATCTAAGCAAAATGATTATTTGATTTTGTGACCGATGGGGGCACATTGTGCCCTATGGCATTAACTGCAATGATACGCGCCAAAGTGGAACCTTTCATGAAGGCAGAATTAGAACGCCTTGCTCGCGAAGAAGGACCAGGGGTAACCGTTTCTGATTTAGTCAGAAGGGCTGTTCACCATGTTTATTTTAAGGAAAAGGTAACGCTGTACCCATTGGAAGAGATTTCAGCCCTCCGGGCTGAGGAACCCAAAAAGTCAAGCAAGGCCTGATTTTATCCTTTCCCACCGGATGCCGATTGTAGCACGAATAGCAACATGAGAACGACATTGTTTCTTGCGGATACTTCGGATGCCATCATGGGGATGGGGATTTTTGGAATCGTCGGGCTTGTCATCATTGCCCTTCTCTATGCCCTTTTCCCATTGATCGTGATGGCGCAGCTCCGGGGGTTGAAGCTCCGTTTCGATCAATCCAACAAAAATACAATCAAACTCCTCGATCAGATCACCCGAGGGGATGCCGCCAATATCGAATCCCAGACAGAAATCTGGCGTGAGATCAAAAGCCAGAATGAGCTTTCCCGTCAGCTTCTTCGTGCTTACGGCCACGAGCCAGAGGCCTAGCCACGGAACTTTTCCAGTGTCTTTCTGACGATGAAGTCGGCGACGTAGGCCGAGAACTCGTCGGTCTCATCCGCGATGCCGCAGGCGTTCTCGAGGAAGGTTGCGCAGTGGATCGCCTCATGGGCGAGGACGGCGATCGAGGCCGGAGTGATCGGGGACTTTTTCAGGAAGACGATCGTCGCGCTGCGAGTTCGGCGGCGGCGGCAGATCCCCTGGGCGAGCTTGTAATCCTCGATCGGATCGATGTCGGTGATTTTCTTGGCCGTCAGCCACGCGACCGCCTGCTCGTAGGTGCAGGGTGCCACCATCCAGACGCGGTCATCGAAGACTCCCGTGCGGATGGAGAGGACGCTAGGGTTCATCGATCTCCTCTTGCAAGCGGAGTCGGATCATGTCCATGAAATCATCCAGCCGTAGGGAAAGCTCGTCCGGGTCGCTCGTGATGCAGCGGAGGCGGAAGGGGAGGCGGATCCCTTCGATCTTGACCGAGAGATCGATGTTCCAATCGGTGCGAGGGCAGCGTGGGGCGGCGGTCTTCATGCTTTGTTGAAATGCCAGACGGAGAGACATCCCCGGCCAACATGGATGCGGAATTTCTTTCGCTGGAGGATGCCCTTGTTCAGCAAATTACCGACCCTTGCGAACATCGTTGTTTTAGACACCCCTGCCATCTTTGCCATTTCTTGCATCGTAAGCCACCCATCGGGAACCTCGTCAGGAGTTCCCATGCCATTCGATTCGGAAAGGATTTCCAAAAGCCAATCATTCGCGGATTTGGGAGGTTTTTTTTTGGTTACAGCCTTCTTTTTCATCATTGGAATTCGGTTATTCCCTAAAAAGGGAGGCGCCATCCGTGGTCTTCCCCTTCGGATGGTCCTGTGAAAAGCCAAGTGAACGAAGTGGGATTTTTCCCTTCGCGGAACTCCCCCAGGACAAGCGCCTGACCCCATGCCATGGTCTGACGGCGGGTCAGGCTGTACCCCATGGAACGCTGACGGGTCAGGGTGCCGACGCAGAATCCTTGGGATTTCTTGAAAGTGCGACCCGGAGCATAGAATGGCCGATGGGTGTGGGCATGAATCACCGTTCCCCCGTAGGCTTCGCCATAATCACGAGTCGCGGCTTCCGAATACCACGTCCCATGGAGGAAAGTCAGATCGGCTCGGCGATAAATCTGATTGATCCCATCGTAGGGGATCAGACGCGCACCGATCTTGGCGCACCCCTCCTCGATGTGCTCGACCGCCTTGTGGGAAGCATAGGCGATGACGGCATTAGGAGATTCGCGGAGATGCCAGAGACGCGCCTCATGGTTCCCAGCAAGGACGATGCTCGGGCGCAGCTCGCGGAGGAACTGCATCCCTCCATCGATGTCGGGTAGAACCGGTTCGGCGCTATCGGCGTCGATTCCCCTAGCACCAGATCGGAATGCAGCCGTGTCGGTGAAATCTCCGAGGTGCAGGCACAGGTCTCCGGATCGGATCCATTTCTTTTTCGTTTCGAGGACGATCTTTTTTGCTACGGGGCAGATGTGCTTCCCGTGGGAACATCCCACCGCCATGAATCGGGTCCACTTGGAGGCGATATTGGCCATGGATCAATCCCTCGGATGAGGGCGTGGATGATGCTTTGGAGGGCGATCCCCTGCGAGGTAGTCCAGGATCGTTGCGGCCATACCGAGCGTCATTGCATCGTCTTCTCGCATCATCTTGGCGAGGGATCGGATCGAGAGGAGTCGGCTGCGGAGGTGGTGGGTGTAGGCCACCGAGTCGATCACTTCATCGCGGAGTTGCTGGGCGTACCAGGATGCGCCTGCGGTAGGGAATGCCGTGTTGTGCTCCCGTTGGCCTGCCTCGTACTTGGATCGGCCTGCGAGATATGCCTCGCCCCAGATTTCTTGCGAGTCCTCTTCTGGGGTCATGTAGGCCACGCAGAAAACCTTATGTCAAAAAAAGCACCCGCCGAAGTACGCATTCTTTAAGAGGCGCGGCGGGCTTACTAGAAAATGGTCGGAGGAGGGTCAGGTCGCTCTGGTTTATCTTTCCAGCCCTCACTGCCTCCCCCGATTTATGCAGCAGGTAGGAATGCCATAAGGCACCGACCCCGCGCAGCCGATGAACCACCCATCGGCGAGATGTTTCCGATCCCATTCGTCAATGGGTTACAGCATTCGGAGTTGCTGCGCCTTGGCCTTGCACGGAGCCATTGGGTCCGGAGAGGGAGTGGGGCAATGTTAAGAAACCACGATGCTTCGAGATTCCGAGACTGCTCGCGTGTCAATTCACCGACATGGCGCAGGCATCGACATATCCAGAAAATGTGTCGATGTTTTGCACGTTTCGCGCCATGTGCATATAAGTAGGCGTTTTCTTTGCATCTTTCCAACGGACGCATCCCGTCCACCAATGTTCCACCCTGTCGTCAAGGGATTTGCAGAAACCTTTGTTAAAATGGATGCAATCTTGGCATTTACCCTGTGAAGGTTTCATGAACACCAGGTCTCCCGCAGCGATTGGTTGCGGTTCAGCCAACCTTGGAGCCATTTCTCACGGCCACCAATCGCAATGGCTTGGTAGTAGCTGTCACCCTTGGCAATGATCGTCATTCCAAGCTCCTTGGTATTCTGCGACTGCCATGCCCCCTGTAGGGTTTTATCCCCAAGAATGCCGTCGATGGCATCGAGGGGGAGGAGGCCATTCAAATTGAGCGCCCTTTGCAGGAGTGTTGTGGCATAGCGGCCACCGATATTGACCCAGTAGTTCCCGACGATCTCACCCACCGGGGCGGGCAGTTGGTCGGCCTTGGATGCCTTCCAGTATTTCTCCCGATAGGTATTGACGATCCATTGCGGGGTGGGATTGCCGATGAGTCCGTCATCGCGGGATTCCAATCCTGCCAGCGTAACTCCTGCGCCATCCCCGAGCTGTTCCAAGCGGATTTCGCCGTCAGCGGCAAGGTTACATTCCCATTTCAGGATGAAGGCAAGCCATGCCCGAAAGCGGGCGGGTTCCTCCTGGGCGGCTGCGATGATGTCGGAGATTTTCACAGAGAAAGTTAAAGTTGTAAGTTGAAATTACAAGTTGGAAGGAGGCGCATTTTTGGGGGCAAATGCTGAACCGGCCACCTCGATGCCTTTTCGGAGCGCACCGCCGCCATAGATTGTGTAAGCGAGATCCTTGATAGTTCCGCTGATCGCCTCGTCGAGGACATGATGCCAGAAGACGCAGTACCCGAGGATCAGTACCAAAAAAGCCGTGAAAGCCGTGCCGACCCACCTCATCCAGGAATCGGGGGTATTCTCCGAATGCACGGAGCGGATGTAGCTCCAGAGGTTCATAGAGTTATGACTTTGGGAAGCGGCAAGGCCGAAAGTTTGAACGGGAATCCGCCTTCAATCTCAAAAAATGAAAGGCACCAATTCCGGAACTGTTGAACCTCTAATGCTAAATCAAAAAGCCACCATGCCCCATATTTAGCAACAGCCTCCTGCTCTTCTTCTGACCAGTAAACATGGCAAAAAAGGAACCACCCTTCATGAGATACAAGAATCGACCTCATCAGAACGGCAGATGGGGGGTGAACTCGGAGAGGAAATGGAGTGACCAGCGGCCAATCGAGAAACCGAGGGCGAAGCCTCCGACGAAGATGCCAGCGAGGGCGACGAGTTGCCAAGGCATCTGGACGACTTGCAGTGCGGGTTTGAAAGCCGAAAGTGCAACCATCCCGGCGGCAAGGGAAAAGATCCATACCAAGGCATCGCGTTCGCGTTCGGCACGGGTGCGAAGTGCTTTGTCCTTGGCATCTTCGGCTTTCCATTGATCACGCTCATGGGTGATCTGATCATATTGAGCCTCGTACCAGGCGATCTTCCCCGTGGCGGTTTCGAGCTTTAGCCCGAGATCGTTGATCGTGGTTTGCAAATCACGGACGGCAGTCTTGGCGACCGGATCGGTGACGATGGTGGCGAGGTGGGTGGCTTGAGCCGCTGCGGATTGCTGAGAAAAACGAACTGAGGAGAGTGCCGCATCGACCCCGGCATGTGGAGAGGAAGAGGAAACATGACGCACCGCGTCATGGGTGGAGCAGCCGGTCAGGCTGACAAGGATCGTCGCGCCAAGAAAAAGGGCGAGGATCAGAAAAATAATCGTGAGGAGATTTTCTTTGGTTGCTGGGGTCATCCCCTACGCGGCAATGTCAACTGATCGAGATGTGCCCGCATCGAGGCAACCTCTTCCGAGAGGGAATCGAGCTTTTGTGTCTTCACCCCGGCAATGAAAACCGTGGCGATGAATTGGATGAAAACCACGGCGGCCACCGTGCGGAGAAGCGTATGGTTCCGATCCGCAACCTTTGTGCGCTCCTCGGTGATTGCCTTGAGCGCCGCGATGTCTTCGCGGAGTGCCAAAACCTCGTCGGCGCTCATGCAATCGTCAGCTTACTTGCTGAAACGGAGGTTCAGGACTCCGCTGCCATCAGGCTGAACATTGATGGCGAGAGCCACCATGTTGCTGAGGTCAGGCTCGCTGGTGGGCAGCGAGAGCAGGGGCTGAAGAGCAGCCTTGATGGCTGCGAGGTCGGCTGCGGCCAGCTTGGCTGCGGCGGTGACGGGTTGGGTGGTAACGGCGATTGCCATAATGTTGGAGTGGGTGATTCCCTTTCGGTGTCCGTCATTCTTTCCAAATCGATGTTGGAAAAAGCAAGGGGTTGACCTTTAGGGGTTCAATGAAGAATCGGTGTCAATTTATGCGATTTTGGTTCCGTTCCAATAAAGGCCCCCATCCTCGCCTTCATAAAGATTTCCAGTGGTGAAATTGATATTATTTGTTTGCAAAGATGCAATCGTAGAAGTTCCCCCAATCGAATAAATCGAGCCATCTGGATTTAATTCCCCTAAAAGTCCCCCCCATGATAAAGTTGTTGGGGTTATTAGAAGACCCCCAGGTTGTGGCCCCACCCAAAATCCATTGGGGAAAGCAACATCTCCCGAGCTATCTATTGTTATAGATCCATTTCCCAAACTGGCAGATCCGTCGGAATTTAATGTTACATTTCCAGTTGTTCCAATACTTAATTGAGCAGAAGATCCAGTATCATAAGCAGCCCAATTTTCAGATAATATACAAATTGGATTATATCCAGTAGGTCCGAGAAGTTGTGTGCCTTCTGAATAACTACCATTGGAAGAAATAAGCAATGAATTGGCAACGATAAGATTTCCTGATGCATCAATCGTGCAATTTCCGTTGGCAAAACTGGCTGAACCATCAGCGTGCAGAGCAAGATCAGACCCGACAGATAACCCATTGGCAAAATTAGGATCAGAAGATGGGTCAAAGCTGCTTCCTGTAAGATTGGGGGCAGTGATGTTACCGCTAGTATCGATGGTGCATGCTCCGTTGGCGAATGAAGCTGACCCATCTGCTTCCAAAAACCCCTGACCAGCATATCCAAAATTTAGGCTGCCCAATATTGCGTCAGTATAACGCTCA
>Ga0207957_1000043_pt1 | contig 31900 bp, 42 predicted proteins | sample CryBogCBH27Jun07_FD_184603 | JGI IMG/M metagenome (GOLD analysis project Ga0207957, IMG submission 184603) | Freshwater microbial communities from Crystal Bog, Wisconsin, USA - CBH27Jun07 (SPAdes) | ecosystem: Environmental > Aquatic > Freshwater > Lake | place: Crystal Bog, Wisconsin, USA...
ACAATTGTGAGGTGGGTTGTAACCTATAGCTTTAACAAAAGCGTTAAACTGCTCTGTTAGTTCCTCTAAGTCGGCTTGACCGTCAAATATAATTTCAATTTTACGAGGCACACTGACATTAATATCGTCATTAGTATGCTCTAACGTATATGTGAATTTTATTTCTTGCTTCATACTACCTCCTCGACAATACCGAGAAGTTCAGCAATTACTAATAAAGCACCAGCAGAAGCTGTATGCCCTACAAACAAAGCACAACCCGCAAGAATGCGGATAACGCTTTTGCCTAAACTAATGTAGAAGTGTGATTTTGGATCTGGATTGTAACTCATATATTATACTTTAAGGGCTTTGTCCCAAACCTGCAAGTGCATTCTGTTCGAGAACTTAAAATTATATTTCTTACATAGTTCAGCTACTACAGGCCCAACCTCTAGTAGTTCTTTACGACTACCACACATAGGCATAACCCATACATTACTAGAAGGTAAACCTACATCAGGATTATTAAGATAGTTTTCTAATACTTCGTTTAAGTCTGATTCTTGCTTAGCAACAAACTTAAAGCAAGCATCGTGTAATACTAGATAACGTAGTACTTCTGGTTTGAAACGTTTATCAACTGGATCTCCATTACTAGATAATTTAGGTGAAGTAGTAAACGTTACATTAACACCGAGACAGGACCATTCATCATCAGGCATAATAGTTCCGTTAGTTTCAAAGTCGATATGTAATCTAGGCTTACCGATATCATTAGCAGTAAGAGTTCTACTGTAATTAGCGAAACCCCAACGATCTCTAATAAACTTAACAAATAATAGTAAATTCTTCTGCTGAATAAAGGGTTCACCACCAGTTAACTTAAGTAAAGCACCTTCTTTTAATCTTTCGTGGTAATCATTCTTTTCAAAGAGTTGTGCTACTTCTTCAAACGTCATTTTATTCTTCTTAGACCAGCTAACGTAGCTATCACAACCGTTTGGTGAGTCTTCACTCTTAAAACCAATACAGGTTAAGTTACACATAGCCATTCTCATAAACACTGAAGGGTAACCAATATAACGACCTTCACCTTCTAGTGTGTAGAATACGAAATCATCAGAAATGAATAAAGTTGTATTAGGATCTATATTAGACATATAGGTATTATATATTATGCTTTATAAATTGCACTATTATCTGGGTGTTCCCAAACTTCTACTTTAGAACACCAGCAACGGCCTGTAGTTAAATTATCAACGTATTCGTTTGCTAATCTATGGCAAAGTTCAGCAAATCTTTCAATACCTACACCGTCTTCAAGTACCACTAGTTCAATCATTTTACGTTGTTCTAGCTGTTTAAATATATCTAAGTCAGGGTCTTTTGCCCATACAACTGTCTTATGATCGAAGTACTCCTCTAAAGAAGTTTTAAGCTGCTTTAAAGCACCAAAATCTACAACCCAGTTGTTTTGATCTAAAACATCACAGGTAAACCAGAACTTAGCCTGTAAGCGGTACCCGTGAATAAAGTGACAATGACTTTGTGCGTAAGGCTGTCTAAATGCAGCCGACCCTAGTGGAATGACTTTAGTAGATGTAAATTTACCCATACCTTATAGTATGGTATAAAATAAAAAACTCAACTTAAAAAATGATTAGAATATCTTTCAATCCATTCCTCTAAAATACGAGGCTTAATATCTGGTGGGGTAGAAATAACTGCATTACTTTCATCCGTTGAGTCATACAAATATCTTTGTATGTACCTTTTCTCATCCATAGTTTTCAAATTGATATAAATTCCGGCTCTTTTATCCTTAATTACAGTATTGCCAACTAGTGCAACTCCCACACTATCAAACCTTACAAACTTATTGGGCTCAGTGTATGTACAAAGGGTGTTAATAAAATCGTCTTTCTTTTCTTTAGAGAAAAAGTAAATAAATATAGGTACATCTTCACTACTATAAGTTTTGTTTCTATATTTTAATATCACGCAATTATTTACTTTATTTATAAATATAGTTATGGTTAGCAATAAAAAAAGTATGCAAACAGAAGCAGCTCCACTCCCGCCCCCGCCGCCTATACATTTTACCCCTCCAGCAATAACTCAAAATGTAGGTACATTTGCTAATTACTATGGCGGCCAATTCCAGGTTAAACAGGACTTTATAAATTATATGGCCGGTGTTGAAAATGGAATCAAATCCGGTTTAAAGAACGGTAAATGGTATCCAGTAAAAAGTGTTGAAGGTGGCACTAACACAATTGCATTTGGTCATAAATTGCAGTCTGGAGAAGCTTACCCGCAAGGACTTACAAACGCCCAGGCAATAGATATGCTCAAAAGAGATATTGGTATAGCTGCGGACAGAGCTAGACAAATAACTGATTATAAATTCGGAAAGGGCGCCTGGGAACGTTTAGACAATACAAAAAAAGAAATGCTAACAGATTTCGCATTTAACGGCGTATTAGGTAAGTTTCCTAAATTTTTAGACGGTGTAGTGACTGGTAATGACGCTGAAGTGAAAGCTCAATACAAGCGTTACGTCAATGGTAAGGAAATGAAAGACAGAAACCAACAGTTCCAGCAGAGATACTTACACCTCGCCCGCTAAAGTCTTTAAAGCATCAAGTCTCTGATCTTTAGTCTGTAAAGTAGTAGGTACTGTTAAGAGTTGCTCCATATCAACATCGACCGAATTAGGGTTGTTCTTAACATTTACAATAGCTTTAGAAGCTAAATCTAAAAGGGTAGTTTCCCAGTTCTTAGTCTCTGCAGGAGAACGGTCAGCCTGTGTTGCTGCAACTGGTTCAGCCTGTACCGGGCCACCATCTTGAGGTAAACCGGCAGCTGGGGTAGCAGGAGCGCCTTGAGCAGCCTGTGCAGGTGCAGCAGGAACAGCAGGCGCTTCTAACAGAGTGCGGTAAATTTCCTCAGCAATCTTATCAAACTTTTTCATTATTGTATAGTAGTTGTTGGTGTTACACCTGTTTGAGAAGTAGCAGATTTTGTTAAATTAGTAATATAATTTTGTAATTTGGTAGGATCTTTTAAAGCAGCAGCAGCTTCTTTATCAGTACTCATTAAAGCTAACAGTTTTTTACGAAAATCTTGAGTATCTGTGTTAACTTTAGCTGCAGCAGCACCCACATCCGTGCCCATTTGCGCAGGATTAATAGTTGTGCCTGTCGCAGGATCAGTTAAACCGATATCATCTTCTTTAAGAGCTTTTTCAAGAGTTACTAAAAACTTACTTTTTGCTTTCATTACATATATTTACGACTTTTTTGTATATTTGCACTTGATTTTTTTTGGCAATAAAGTAATATAAAGTGTCGTCGGTTTAAGGAGTATACCACATACAACAAAGTTATATGTTAATGTTTAAGGACTCAGGAGCAAAGCTCCTTCGTCTCTGTCTTGCAGACCTTTTAAAAGGCTCACTGCGTTCGCCTTAATATTATATAATATATAGAGAAAAATCCATTTTATAGTTTGAAAGTGGAAATAAGCGTTTCTAGTCCGAATTTGGCGCAAAACCGTTTAATTTTGTTGAAGCTATAACTACTATAGTCAATAGAGTAACGAAACTCTTTGAGCTCAGTAGTTATTTCCGTGTATTCTGCAGTATCTTTGCCAATTAATATAGAATTATATGGTTTATTTGCAACATAAAGTAAAATAGGGAAACATTTTTTTACTTCTTTAAGAAATATTAAGATATCCATATTACAGGTCGTTTTATCAATCCAAAATATAGTATTCTTTTTATGTTCTAGTTCTGCATATTTTTTAAATAATGTAGATAACGTAAAATAATGCACAAGCTTTAAGTAATCTTTTCTTGGCAAACTATCGTATGTGGTAATATTGTACTTCGTTAATTCGTTTTTAAACAAATGCAATATTTCTGATTCTATTATAGTAAAATCAGCTAGATATAGATTGTACTTGAGAGGTAGTACTTGCATTATTAATTATTGTACTGTTTTTATTCTCTAATGCAAGCTTTTTTAATAACGCATCTGGTGCTCTACCAATACGGCAATTTATAATGCCGTTATAATAACCTTCTTTTAGTAAAACATCGTGATCAAACTGTATTTTAGCTTCATAATATGCTAATTCAAACTTACTATCACAAAAACGTATTATTTCAAACTTAAACTTATCTTTACCGATTTTTTTTATATCTTCATTAACGTCATTGGACGATGATGTATAAGTCTTCCAATCAGTCTCTATTTCAAAGTGTCTTTTGTTTTTTCTTCCTTTGAGAGGTTTGAGCTTTTTGACGCTTTTAATTTGTTTCTTTCCAAAATATACCCGGCCAGATGAGGTGTTAGTAATGCGGTATATAAAACCGTAAGGTAAATTATTGCTATTAAAATTCTCATTAGTAGTCCAGTGACCTAGATCCATACTACATATTTATCCGATATTGGCAATATGCTACGGCTTATAAAGTTCGTATATTGGCAGCAATTCCGGAATTGTCTTAAATGTATCTTCTCCGCGTATTTTATCTAGCTTTAAAGTATAGTCAACAAATTGTCGGGCGTATTCCGGCTTGTGAGGTTGTTTAAGTAATTTTAATATGTAGCCAGTTTTAGGTTCAGTGTTAACAATAAAATTTTTATTAAATTTATTCAACTTTTCAATTACCTGGTTTTTTATTTCATCAGTTAATACATTAATATGCATATTAGGTATATAAACTGCCCCTAGCGTAAAATTAAGATAATTTCTACTATTTAGTAATATTTTATTATCAAAAAAATATTGTAATATTTCCGGTAGCCTACCTACACTCATACAACTAGTTGTGATGTTTGGTTGTAATTGTACCCCGTGAGATATTAAAGTTTTTAAATTATTTTCAACTTCTTCCCACTTAGTACCCTTTCTAATTAACTCTGCTCGTTCACCGATTTCATCTATACTAGGCATTACCCATAATTTTTCTTTAGGCCATTTTTTCCAAAAGTCTAATACATTCCATTTTTTGTATTTTAATGTACTTAAATTCGTGTTATAAGCTATTGTGCAAAAATTATTATTTTTTATTAATAATTCTAATACTTCATAATGCTCATCCATAAGCAACGGCTCTCCGCCTGCAAAATATATATATTCTACTTTTTCTATATTCTCTTTAAGAAAATCTATACTACTTTTACCCTCTACATTTTCTAATGTTACGAGTCTTTTTATCTCTTCTTTATTGTCTGTAAGTTTAATTGCATCTTGTACCCAAGAAGAACTAGCACCCGGGTTACACATTCTACATTTAAAATTACACTTGTTACTAAATCTTATATCCCAGGATATTATATTGAAATTATGTTCAAACCCATTTTTGTCTGTATTTGCAGTTATTTTGTCTAATCTGTCTTTATAGTAGCTGTTATAATCCATTCTATAACTAACAGTACCAGCCTCTTCTTTACTCCAACATTTCATACAGGCATTTATTTTTTTACCTTCGAGCATATCTTTACGATATTGCATCATTTTAGGGCTATTCCAAATTTCTTTTAAAGAGTTTGTTTCTAGATTGCCTACATTTTTATCCCCAACCATAACACAGCAAGCCCTTACATCTCCTGTGGAGTATAAATGTAAATGGGTCCAGAGCTTAGCGCAAAACGACTTGTTGTCCAATAGAGACATTAATCTCTACTTATTACATTCCTGGAAAGTTTCTACGAATTAACGGAACAGCTTCTCCGTTCATTTTTTTCTTTTTGTTTTTCTTACTCTTTTTACCACCACCCCATATATTTCGAGCATCTCCTGGAGCATAAAAGTCTCCGGATTTACCTGTTACTGCGGCGTGAGCTTGACCAGATCCAAAAGCCTGTGCTGTTGTACCTGCCATAGCACCAACATCTTCTAGAAGTTTTACATATAATTTATTAAAGTTTTTCACGTAGATTTATTTAAAATATATACTATACTTAGTAAAAGTTATGGACTTACTCGATGTAGATAAAATTATTAGTGGTTTTCAAAAAGAATTGGAAACTGATATTAAAATGGATGAGCTTTCTATTAAAGAAAAAGCTATGTTAGCACCTACCACTAAACATAAATGGGTAGCTAGAACTACTCAATATAAGAGTACGTTACACAAGCTAGAATATACTAAGAAAACTAAAATAAAAAATAAAATTATTAATTCACCGGTTGCTCTTTCAAAACTTGCAAAAGACGAAATTATGAACAACGATGATGAAGTATCGTCTATACAGGCCTGTATCGAGCAGGTAAAAATTATCTTAGAGTATCTTGAAAAAGTAGAAAAACTAACTAGCTCGTTAACGTACGACTACAAAAACGTAATAGACTTACAAAAACTTGAAACAACATAATGGTAGTTGAGTTTCAATATGACCCGAAGCGTAAGGAAGTAAAAATCGTTTCAGATTACCTTCCTAATATTAAAGAGCACTTTAGTGTTAAGAGTCCGGCTGCTCGTTTTAATCGCTTTCAACGGTTTATGCCTCAACGTATTTACGCTATTACACCTGCAGGATACTGTGGAGTGGGGCTAGTACCAGGTATTATAGAGTTTTTAAACAAACAGAATATACCTTTTGAGATTAAAGTTAATCAGGAATATAAAGACATTGTACAGAATACACATATACTTGATCCTGATAGGTTCAAAACATTAAACAGTGAATTTAAGCTTAGAGATTACCAAGAAATAGCTGTTAGTAAAGCACTTGACACTGGTTATGGAGTTGTCGAGCTGGCAACTGGTGGTGGTAAGACTTTAATTATAGCTAACTTAGTATATGCTGCATTACATCAGATAGAACCTACTGAAAAAATACTAATAGTAGTTCCGGATTTAGGTTTAGTATCTCAAACGCATAAAGATTTTACCTCTTACAACTTTCCTATGGAAATAGTGAGTAAATGGACGGGTAATACTGAACTTGATCCCAACGCTCGTGTTATTATTGCTAATATGGGTATCTTACAGAGTAAGAACTCAGACATTAGCTGGTTTAACAAGGTAGGCTTGCTAGTTGTAGACGAATGTCATAAATTACGTAGAGGTAATAAGGTATGTAAGCTGCTCGATAAAGTACCTACATTAAGACGCATCGGTTTTACCGGTACATTACCAGAAAATAATATTGATACCTGGAATATTAATAATTTTATCGGTCCGGTTATATTTAAAAAGACTACTACCGAATTAAGAGAAGCAGCCGGTGGAGAATATATTGCTAATGCACAATGTTTAGCTATTAAGCTTAGTTATGACTTTAAGCCGGATTATACTGCTGTATCCTCCGCCCAGAGGTATTTGTTAGAACTGGATTACATACATAATAGTAAGTTTAGAAACAAAGTTATTAAACAGTTAGCTCATAATTTTAAAAATAACTGTCTTATTCTTATAGATCATATAGTTCACGGAGATAATCTCTATAAAGAACTATCCACTTTAACGGATAAACAAGTTTATTTTATACAGGGTAGTGTAGAGGTTGAAGAACGTCGCAGAGTACAAGAAATAATGGAACAACATAATAATGTTGTATGTATTGCCATAAGTAAGATCTTTTCTACTGGCATTTCTATAAAAAACATACATTATATAGTGTTTGCTGCAGGCGGTAAATCAAAAATTAAAACTCTACAGTCTATCGGTCGTGGACTACGTGTACACGAAAACAAAGACATATTGACGTTAGTCGATATTGTTGATGATTTAATTTATGGTATTAAGCACTACGACAAACGAAAAGAATTTTATGACCTTGAAAAAATCAAAATTACCGAAAAAACAATTACAGAAGCAGCCTGAGGTGCCATCTACTGTAAAAGTTACTAAAATAGCAAAAGCAGATAAACCTAAAAAGCCGTTAAGTGAATCTGCTAAAGCTAAAAAGGTCTACTATGTAAGTCCTGCTGAATTTACAGCTGAACTTAAAAAGTATTACGAAACAGACGTAATGAGCGATAATCTTGCTATTATGATTCGTAATATTGCTTATGGCTTAGCACACGCTTCAAACTTTATTAACTACACCTTTAAAGAGGAGGCTATTGGGGACTCTCTTATTAATATGTTTAATGCATTAAAAGATAAGAAGTATAACTTTGATAAAGGTTTTAACCCATTTTCATATTTTAATTCTATAGCTTTTAACTGTTGGCGCTCTCGCATTAAAAAAGAAAAACGTATGAGAGACACACTAGCAGCTTATCAAGAAGAAGTATATAGTGTCATCGGACCTAATGTAGGTGTTGATGATCCAGTAAACCCTATTAATAAAAATGTTGATTAAAAAATCTAAAGTTGGTATATTCTCAGACCCTCATTATGGTGTACATCGTAACAGTGAAATATGGCACAAAATTGCCTTAAAACACGCAAAATGGGCTGCTGAACAATTCAAGAAAAACGATATAGAAGACATTATAATTCCCGGTGACATTTTTCACGATCGCAACGACATTGCTGTTAATACTCTTCACGTGGTTACTGACATTTTTGATGTACTACGTGATTTTAATATCATTATTACCGTGGGTAATCACGATGCTTATTACCGGGATAATTCTTCTGTTAATTCCGTATCCATTCTTCGCGGTTGGAGTAATATTACTGTTGTTGATAAGCTTGCGATCGAAAACCTCCAAGGTAAAAAAATAGCTTTCTGTCCTTGGGGTCAAGACATTAATGAAGTACCTAAGTGTGATTTAATTATAGGCCATTTTGAAATTAATAGTTTTAAAATGAACTCGTTTAAAGTATGTACTAACGGTTTAAAGTCATCTGATTTAACTGATAGAGCACCTTTAACTATTACCGGGCATTTTCATCACAGAGAAGAACGTAAATACAAAGACGGTACTATACTTTATGTAGGATCTCCGTACCAAGAAGATTGGGGTGATTTCGGTACTACTAAAGGCTTGTATATATTAGATCTTGCAGATTTAAGTTATAAGTTTATTGAAAACAATATATCTCCAAAATATATGAGATTACAATATACCGAATTATCGGGTAATGTATACACACCTGAAACTTTAAAAGCAGTTGTTGAAGGTAACATAGTTAAATTTGTAGTAGACAGGGTAGTAGACCCTAATGTATTAGAAACCGTTGTAAGAAAACTAGTTGCAATTAAACCCGTTGAATTTACAATGGAGCACGATGTTACCGAACAAAGCAAGATTAACATTGAAGAAGCTGCTAATAAAGAGTTTAATATAAGTGTAGAAAAATCTATTGAAGAGTTCGTTAACTTGATGGATATAAAGAATAGAGAAGAAACCAAACAATACGTAACAGACTTATACACAAGAGCAATTAAAATGTAATATGAAAATAGGTATACATTCAAATCAATTTGATGGTAGAGGTACTGGTAAAACTCCGTATGATTATGCTTTAGCTCTTAGAGATATACTTGGACACGAAGTTGTGTTTATTACCACATATGACGACCCTAATGAAGGTTTACCGAGATTACAAAAAGAATTTCAGGTTTTTCAATATCAAGGTAATGCTAATAGAGCACCTGCTATAGATGTAAAAAATCAAATAAAAAAAATAGTCTCTGAACAAAAAATAGACTTTGTACAAATGATGAAGTCTGGTGCTAATGATTTTATTAATCCGGATAATTGTAAGACTGGTACACATTATATATTTGATGGCTCTCAACCGCACGGTAATGTTTATGCAGCAGTATCGAATATGCTTGCACGTAAGTTTAACTTAACACAATATGTACCTCATATAATACAGCGTATAGAACCTAACAAAGATATTAGAGCAGCTTTAAACATACCTAAAGACGCTCTAGTAATCGGTAGACACGGCGGTTTAGATTCGTTTGATTTAGCGTTTGTACATCGTGCTATAGAAAAAATCCTTAACACCCGTAAAGACGTTTATTTTCTGTTTCTATCTACAAGACCGTTTATTACCCACGAACGAGCAATATTTTTTCCTTGGGTAGAAAACGAAAAAGGTATTTACAATTTTATACACGCCTGTGACGCAATGATACACGCCAGAAATATGGGTGAAACGTTTGGTTTAGCGGTAGGAGAGTTCTCTGTATGTAATAAACCAATTATTACCTGGAGTGGTAAAAAGCCTTGGAGCGAAGAGCAAAGCTCAAGTTATGATACGGCACATATTGATCATTTAGGTAGTAAAGCGCTAATATACGACAATTATAATAATTTAGTCGATTTATTGAATGGATTAAATGTAACAGATATTCGCAAAGAGAACTGGGATATGTTTTCAGAGAAATTTAGCCCAAGCAGTGTAATTACTCAATACAATAAAGTATTTTTACAATGAAAATTGGTGTAGGCATAATTACCTGTAATAGAAACGATTACCTCAAAGCTTTGATTGCAACACTCCCTATGGATGTTGTAAACGAACTTGTTGTGGTTAATGATGGTAAAGCTGAAAACCAAATAGACGTACCTGGTACCTGGTCACAAAATGAAGTTAATTTAGGAGTGGGTAAATCTAAAAATAAAGCAATGAAGTATCTTTACGATGCTGGTTGCGATTATATTTTTATTATTGAGGATGATATGCTTATTAAAGATAAGACAGTATTTTACAAGTATATTGAAGCCTATAAAGAAACAGGTATACATCATTTTAATTACGGCCCAGGCTCGCCATTTAATCGTAAGCAAAATATAGAGTTTGACCTACATAACAGACATTTACTTGATCAAAAAAGCCCGGTTAACCCTCGTATAATTATTGAGTATCCTAATAATGTTAAGATTGCGCTATATATGCACACAGTGGCAATGTTTTCATTTTTTACTCGAGAGGTACTTGAGAATGTAGGCTATATTGACGAGCAATTTTACAATGCTTGGGAGCACGTAGATCATACTTATCGTATTGCATTAGCTGGTTACCACCCTCCTTTCTGGTGGTTTGCGGATATTACTGATAGTGAAAATTATTTAGAAGAAGCACCAGGTGCTATCGATAACTCATCTATTGCAGATAAAAAAGAACAGTGGCATAAGAATGTATATGGCGGTCGAGAACTATATAAAAAGAAACACGGCCACTATCCTAATGAACCTAAGATATATGATCAAGCTCAAGTACTTGATATATTAAAACAAATTAAAAAACGTAAATGAACGAAATCATTACATACGGACAAAATTACAGCCTTAATAAAGGTATAGAAAACTTTGTTAAATCTGCGATAAAAACTAACAACACTGTTACCGTTATTGGCTACAATCTTAAACAAGATGTTTTAGATTATCTTAAGCAAAATAACTGTAATTTTGTTGATGCAGGTCAAATTGCAAAAAAGTATAGTGTAGATATGAATCTATCTCCTTATACACTTAAAGTTATTTTCTTTTATTTATATTGTAGTAAAATTTCTACTGCTGATAATGTGTTTCTATGCGACTTTACTGACGTTTATTTTAATAGAAACATTATCGAATTTGCTTCAAACAAACCTATGGTGTTTGGAGAAGGTCAATATATACGTAACTGTCAAACTAACACTACCTGGATAAACCTATGTTATAATCAAGACATATACGGTTTATTACGTAATTATGAGATTATTAATGGTGGTGCTATACTTGGTCCGAGATCTCAATGTGTGGGTCTGTTAAAGGAAATGTGTTTAGATATATCTATAATACTAGGTAGAATAGGTAACTATGCTAATATCGATCAAGCTATACTTAACAAGGTTATTCGATTTGATCAATTTAGGTACGAAATAGGTCCAAAGACTGCAGTACTGAATTTAGCACAGGTAAAAGACCAAAACAAATGGAATAAAAACAATGTACCTGCTGTATTTCATCAATATGATGGTCATTCTGATGTGGAGCAATTTATAAATGAACAAAGTTGATATAATAATATTATCTCTTGTTAATGATGACAAGAGCTTTGAAGTAACTAAGAGATGTATTGATTCATATATTAATACAGCTGATGAGCTTATTAATAAGATTTTCGTTATTGAGACCAATAAAGACTTTAAAAAACTTAATAAAAATTACGGCCAAAATAAAGTAAGGCTGCATATACCACCGCACGAGTTTAATTATAATCAGTTTTTTAACATAGGTTTAAGTTTATGTGAGGCAGAATATGTAATGGGCCCTAATAATGATCTAGTTATACAAGAAAACTGTATTCAAAATATTGTAAAAGAGTTTGAAACCAACCCTGATATAGATTCAATTAGCCCTATAGATAGGGAGTGGCACCGTCACACCAAGCTGTATTTCCCCGATGATAATAAGTTGTATTATGGTTACGAAACATCTTTGCATTTGTTCGGATGTGTATTTGCAGCAAGACGTAAAAAGGTATTTGAAACTATAGGCTATTTAGATGAACGTTTTTATTTCTTTTATCAAGACAATGATTATTCAATGTGTTTAGAACGCACCGGATTGAGACACGGTGCATTAACTAGTGCTAGAGTAAAACATAAGGTTGGTGGTACTTCTGCGCACGGTTCAGCCAGAACAGAATACACACCTGAAAATATGAACATTCAAGGTGACCTGTTAGGACAAAAATGGGGTAAAGAAGATCCTTTCCGTACAGGTGGATTTAAGCAATTTGCACCATATGTATAATAAATGAAAATACTTTACTTAACTAAAGGCGATCACGTAGACTATCAAAACGATGCAGTGTTGATTGGTCTTAAGGAATTATTTGGTGCAGATGTAGTAGACTACAACAAGCAAGAGCATAACTACACTACATATGACGCTGAAAAAGCTAGTAAGCTTTATGGAATGGGTATGACTGTTACCCGAGTGCTTCCTGATTTAGAAGTTGATCGTACAGACATTACGTCTAAGATTAAGAACAAATACTTTGATTATATTGTATATGGTTCTATTTGGAGATGTAATGATTATTTAGATAAAATTCTGGAATATTATCTACCTAATAAAGTTATTGTTATTGACGGTGAAGATGAAACAAACATACATTATAGCTATAGTAAAGGTGTAATTTATTTTAAAAGAGAATTAGTGATAGATAAACCTAGATTGTTACCTATAAATTTTGCTATACCTACGTCTAAGGTTTCTTTTAATACTAATAAAACTAAAGACCAGTCATTTATTACCCCATTAGACAAGCGCACATACATTTATAAAAATGAAGCTGACTATTATAACGATTATAACTCAGCACGTTTTGGTATAACAATGAAAAAAGCTGGTTGGGATTGTCTTAGGCATTACGAAATACTGGGTAACGGTTGTATACCTCTGTTTCTTGACATACAAAATTGCCCAGCTCAGACTATGGTAAATTTACCTAAGAAAGAGTGCTTAGAAGTCTTACAGCTGTTAAATAACAACACCCCACCTGCAGAAGTCTATGATCGTTATAATAATGTGTTTAAAGACTATTTGTTTAACTATGCCACCACCAAGGCAGTTGCTACTAATCTAATTAATACGTTGAACAAAATTGCTTAGAGCTTATAATATAGCTTAATGCAGTACGTTTTCTTTAAGTCATTAAAAATTACTAATTTCCTGTCTGTAGGTAAAAGACCGGTTACTATGGAATTTAAACCCGGTTTGAATATTATTACCGGGCGTAATTTAGATAAAGCAGATCGTGCTAACGGAGTAGGTAAGTCTACTATAGCTGATTCTATACATTTTGCTTTGTATGGTTCAACTATAAGAGAACTTAAAAAAGAGAATATTGTTAATAATCTCTATCCTGAAGATGTTTGTGAAGTAGAGCTAGTGTTTACTATTGATGAAAAGGGCGTAAAATCAGAATATAAAATCATACGTACGTTAAACCCTACCAAATGTTTTCTATATTGTAATGATAAAGACATAACCCGGTCAGGAGTACCGCAGACTACAGAGTACATTATAGATTTAATTAATACCTCGCCTGAAGTGTTTCAGAACAGCGTGGTTATGACTATTAATGCTACTGTGCCGTTTATGGCTCAGAAGAAAATAGAAAAACGTAAATTTATTGAAGGTATTCTTGGTCTAGAAGTATTTAGCAATATGTTAAGTATTGCTCGCTTTGATTTTAATGAAACTAAACGCAACTTAGACATTGAACACACTAAAGTAGATGAATCTGAAAGAGTATTACAGGATAGTATTAAGCAAAAACAAACTTACGAAGAAACTAAAGGTAAGCGTAGAGAAGTGCTTTTAACTCGTCAACGCAATAATGAGCAAGAAATTGCTATTATCAACGAAAAGCTTAGTAAGTTAGATGCTGTAGATGCTGTAGCTCAAAAAAAACTAGAAGATGAACTTAAAACCTGGAAAGATGTTAAGAACGCTTATAATAAAAAGGTTGAAGGTATTACTAAAGCTGTAGCTGAGGCAAATGCTAATCTAAGATTTTATACAGAGCGACTTAAAAAACTTAAAAAGGTTGACAGTAAATGCCCGCATTGTGGTAAAGATCTAGCTGAAGCCGCGAATACTCAGTATGAAAAGGATAAAGCTGAATATGAAAAAGCTATTTATAATGCTAATGAAAGCTTAACCAAAGAAAACCCTCGTATAGAGAAAGCTAAAGAAGGCCTTAATAAGATAGATGAATCGATCAATAATGCGCAATCTAAACTAGGAGATTTGCTTATACGTAAAAAAGAAGTTGAGAACATTAACTCTCGCTTAAATCAGCTCAATGTTTGGCAGTCACAATTAGTAGTAGATTTAGATGCTCTTAACAGTGACGATAATGTGTATACGGATAATATTAAAAAGATAGAAAATCGTATAGCTGAAATTAAAGCTAAAGTAGATGAATTACAAGCTAAAATTGATATAATTGAGTCTGCTAAGTTTATTACTTCTGAAGAAGGTGTAAAATCATACATTGTAAAAAAAATATTAGAAGTATTAAATCTTAGACTTGCTTATTATCTCAAAAAACTAGAAAGTAATAGTACAGTTAAATTTAACGAGTTCTTTGAGGAAACAATCACTAATGAACGTGGTGCCGAATGTAGCTACTTTAACTTCTCTGGTGCTGAACGTAAAGCTATTGATCTTGCAATGATATTTGCATTTCAAGATATCCGTAGAGCACAGGCTAATGTATGGTTAAATATATCTGTGTTTGATGAGCTACTTGATTCATCTTTAGACGAAAAAGGTATCGAATTAGTATTGGATATAATACGAGATAGAGTGGAAAAATACCAGGAGGCTGTCTATATAATATCACACCGCAAGGAAAGTATGAAATACTGTACAAGTGGTGAAATAGTATTCCTAGAAAAGAAAAACGGCATAACTGTACGATCAACAACTTTTAATAATGAATAATTCCTTTGCATTAGGTGCACCTACATTACCTTTTGGAGCCCCTGTTATAGGTGTTCCTACACCTCAAAATATACCTGGTTCTAACCCTATACCAGCTGCTCCTCCTGGACCAGCCAATACAGCTTTTAGTTTTGCTGCTGATCACGGTGGATGCGGTTTTTGGCGTTTACACTGGCCTGAAGCATTAATTAATTCATCTGGTAAGGGTGTAGTAACTAATGCAACAATGATGTTACTAGATCCGCGCTATTATCACGGCGCTAAGTCTGTAAAAATACAAAGACAGGTTACAGTACCTCAATTAGAATTTGCAAAATTTTTAAGACACACCTCTAACAACGGAAGCAAGTTCAAACTGTATTATGAAATTGATGATGTTATCTTTCCGGAAGATATTCCGTTGTATAACAAATCTCGTTCAGCGTTTCTTGATCCAATAATCTCCAAGACAGCTATCGAAATTATTAAACATTGTGATGCTATTACTTGTCCGACCAAGTTTATGGCAGATTACTATACTGCTAGAACGGGTGTACCTTCAATAGTATTACCTAACTATATGCCAAAGTTCTGGATAGATCGTTTTTATAGTAAACAAAAAGTAGCAGAAAATTTTGATCGTAACAAGAAGCGCCCTCGTATCGGTTATGTTGGCAGCCCTACCCACGTTAATGTAGATATGTTGCCTGGGGTGCAAGATGATATTGATCCATTTGTACCACTTATACGCAAGACTCACAAAGAATATAAGTGGGTATTTATGGGTGCTATACCTCGCGGATTAGAGGATCTGGTACGTACTGGAGATGTTGAATTTGTAGGCTGGAAATCTCTATTTGAATATGCTTATGCATTCGATTCGCTTAATTTAAACTTAGCTATTGCGCCTTTACAGAATAACAAGTTTAATTATGCAAAAGCACCTATCAAGTATCTTGAAGCTGGTGCATTAGGAGTGCCTTGTTTATGCCAAGATGCTCCACCATACAATACAGATCCTGTTGCACCTTTACGGTTTAATACCCCTGATGAAATGATGGATCTAGCTAAGAAGCTACTAAGAGATCGTAGATTATATCTAAATGAATCAGACAATGCTCGTAAAGTTGCAACCGGCTATTGGTTGGAAGATCATATTGATGAGCATATGAAAGTTTATTTTCCTTCTTGATTAGTTAGTAAGTTGGTACATAATATGTTTTGTGTACCGTAACGTATATTATAATTCTCGAGAAGGTTCTGCTTATCTATTTACCTGGGATAAAACCGGTAAACGAGTAGTAAAGAAGGAGCCATATAGTCCGTATTTTTATATCGAGACTAATATGGACAATTCAGACGCTATTTCTATCTTTAATACTAAGTTAAAGAAGAAAGTGTTTCTAAACTCCTTTGAACGTAATAAAGCCGCACAAGATGGCGCTATTAAACGTTTGTATCACAATATTCAGGTAGAACAACAATATCTTATTGAGAAGTTTAAAGACGATTACGAAAAACCTGAGTTTTCTGAGAATCCTTTAAAAGTTTGTTTCTTAGATATTGAAGTTTACTCTCCCGATGAATTTCCTGAAGCTAAGGATGCTAAGCACCCTATCAACCTTATAACAATATACGACAACTTATCTGAAACGTTTTATACCTGGGGCTGCAAACCCTATACCCCTTCTCGTAAAAACGTTGTATACACAGAGTGTAGCGGTGAAGTAGATTTACTCAATAAGTTTTTAGACTTTTGGGAGAAAGATTACTACCCTGATATTTTATCTGGGTGGAATACAGATTTTTTCGACTTCCCTTACACTATTAATCGTATTAACAACTTATTAGGGGAAAATGCTGCTAAACGTTTATCACCGTTAAAAAGTCTTTGGTGCCGTAAAGGTATCTTTGTTAAAGGTCAAGAGTTAGATCGCTGGTATATTCACGGTATATCTGCAATGGACTACCTTGAAGTGTATAAAGGCTTTGCACGCGGTTTACTCGAATCATACGCATTAAACTTTGTTGCTCAACACGAACTAGGCGAAGGTAAACTAGCTATTAATGCTACTAACTTAGCTTCTCTATCTGAGAATGATTGGAATAACTTTGTAGATTACAATATTCAAGACGTTGATCTGCTGGTACGAATGGAAAAGAAATTACAGTTCTTTAAGATCATTCGTATGTTAGCTTACAAAGGCTTAACTAGTTTTGAAGCTGCTTTAGGTAAAGTGTCTATTGTTACTGGCTGTGTTGCATTAGAAGCTTACAAGCACGGTATGGTTATACCTACTTTCGTTTCAGGTCCTACTAGAGATGAAATTGAAGGTGGTTATGTTAGAGATCCGGAACGTGGTTTAAAGACTGCAGTTGTGAGCTATGATGCTAATTCTCTATACCCTAACACTATCATTACTCTCAATATATCACCAGAGACTAAGATAGGTAAGATCTTACGTAAGACTGATACAGAGACTACGCTATTATTAGCTAGCGGGTCTGAAAAAACTGTACCTAACGAAAAACTCGAGAAACTGATGGAAGTTGAGAAGTTAGCTATATCCAAAGCTAACGTTTTGTATACTCAGAAGAAAAAAGGTGTAGTACCATCTTTAATTGACGGACTTTATAGTGAGCGTGTAAGAAACAAGAACCAATATATTGAATATAAGAAACAGCTAAGTAATTTAACACCAGATACCGATGAATACAAAACGTGTAAGTTTAATATGGAACGAGCGGACACTATACAACACGTCATCAAAATTCTGCTCAATTCTATCTACGGGGTTTTTGCTAATAAGTTTAGTCCTATTTGTGATAGTGATCACGCTGGTAGCATTACTCTTACTGGCCAATCGGTGGTTAAGCAAGCAGGTGTCATCCTTGATAGATATGCTAAAGAGAAATACGGGGTTGATACGTCCCTTAACATTTACGGTGATACTGATAGTACTCATATTACTATTAGACCTATCCTTGATAAAATTAAGCTTAACATATTTAAAAACGGTAAAGTAACACCAGAAGGTATAGACTTAATCGATAAAGAGATTGGTACATACCTGAATAGTGAAATTAAAAAGTGGTCTGCTTCTGAGTTTAAGTCTATTGATCCTCGTTACTTTTTTAAACGGGAATCAATTTGCGACGTAGGTGTTTACCTACAAAAGAAGCGTTACATTATTCACGTATTAAACGATGAAGGCGCTAACGTTAGTAAGTTTAAGTATGTTGGGGTTGAAATCGCTAGATCTACTACGCCAAAAAAGGCAAAAGAACTGATTAAGAAGGTTATTGAGAACTCTTTGTTAGGTCAGGATCAAATAAAAGCAAACAGTCTTTATAAAGAAGTATATGATACATTTAAAACTTTAAATGTTGATGAAATTGCTATACGTGGCGGTCTTAGTGATTTAGAGAAGTATGAAGTTAAGGCAGACGGCTTTAAAATTGGTACAGGTACACCGAACCACGTTAAAGGCGCTATTTGGTACAACTATCTGTTGAAGCATTTAAAGTTAGAAACCAAGTACGAACGTATCACATCCGGTGGTAAAGTAAAGAAGATTTATATTGCACCAAACAAGTATAACATCGATACTCTTTGTTATCCTTACAACTTTCCACCTGAATTCAAAGAATTTGAAGTAGATTATATTGAAATGTTCGATACAATAATTAAACCGCCTATATTAGCTGTATATGAAGCTATTGGATGGCGATTACCAGATTTAACCAACGAAGTAACAACAGACCTATTTGATATGTTTTCCTAATATGATTAAAATATCTCACGAATCTCCTTTAAGTATGTTAGAGATCTCTCGTACATACAACGACTATGATTACGCTTTAGTGCACTTATTTGAAGAATACCCTGCTTATTACAAGTTCTTTGAAGATAGTGTTAAAGGCGGTAGACACGTTTTATTAGACAACTCTATATTTGAGTTAGGCACCTCTTTTGATCCTAAACGTTATGCATACTGGATACAAAAGCTTAACCCCACCGAATACATTATACCAGACGTGTTAGAAGACTGTCAAGGTACTATTGATTCAGCTAAGAAGTGTTTATGGAAAGATTGGGACTTTGTTAGTAGTGCTAAGACTATTGGTGTAGTGCAAGGAAAGTCTTACGGAGAGCTAGTAAAGTGTTATGTAGCTTTAGATCAAGAAATCGGCGTAGATAAACTAGCTATTTCATTCGACTATTCTTATTACCTCAAAGCATTCCCACACCCTAACAAGTGGGTATCTTATATGATGGGTAGAGTAATGACTCTAACTCAATTAATGAATGACGGTATTATTAATAAAGATAAACCTCACCATTTATTAGGCTGTGCTCACCCTAGAGAGTTTAGTTTCTATCAAAGCCCGCAATATCACTGGATTGAAACGCTAGATACTTCATCTCCTATTGTACACGGTATTAAAAGAGTAAGATACTCTGATGTAATCGGTAACTGGAAGAAAGAATCTACTAAACTTGTAGACCTTTTAGATGTAGTACCAGATGAAATACAGGAAAGAATTATTGCAAGTAATTTAATTCAATTTAAGAACTACGTTAATGGATGACAACATTAGAAGCTATAACTAATTCTGTTTATGCAAACTATCCTTACTTATTGGCCAATTCTGTTCATATCCGCGATTATTGTTTTTGGGATTGTATTCGTAATAAAGAACTCCCGGTAAGAGAGCTTGCAGATGTTAGACCTTACCTAATAAAACACGGTATTGTCGACTTTACACTTGTAATTTTCTTTAGTGATAATACAATAGGTTATCGCCTAAAAATATGAAACGTAACTTAATCTGGAAAACATTTTTCTCTCAGAGTGGTTCTGAGATATACGAGATATCTAAAAATATCGGTAGGTTTCCGGATGCAATCATAACTAATAAAAGCTTTGAAGAACTAGATAAAATTAATCCTGATCTTTTAGAGAAATGTTTTGATCGTTTTGTTTTCTTACCTAAGAAACCAACTGTAGAAGAGTATAGAGAAGCTATAAGAAATGCTGATGTTATAACTCTTCACGGTTACCTTCGTATTATACCGCCACAAATTTGCGGTAGATTTAAAATTTATAACGGTCACCCAGGTCTTATTACTAAGTTTCCTGAGTTGAAGGGTAAAGATCCACAAGCTAAAGTGTGGTATAAGCATTTTGAAAAGCCTTATAAGTTACACGGTCACGTTATCCACGAAGTTATACCAGAAGTAGATGCAGGTAGAATAGTATCCGAAAAAGAGTTCTTCAGTAACAATATCTATAACGAGTTTAACAGTTTAGAGGATTATATTAAAAGACTGCATAAATTAGCAATCGAAAATTGGGTTGGCTTTATGTGCAAAAGCTTATTAAATAATAAACTATGAGATCAAACTATAAAGCTGCAATTTGTGGCGCTCATTCACAAGGTAAGACAACGTTAGTAAAAGCACTAAAAGATGATTTGTTTTTAGACGATCAGCATTTTAGTTTTAGAACTAATCTAACGAGAGGTCTTAAAGACTTAAATGTACCTATCAATGAAGGTGGTACTTCTTTAACTCAATACTTGGTTATGGCTAGACATTTAGAGTATGCTTTAACTCCGGGTAACTGGATATTAGATAGAGGCGCTTTAGATGGTATTGCTTATACTACTTATTTCTATGAAAAAGGTCAGGTGAATAAAGATGTATATCAAGCAGCTTTAGCAGTATACGAAGATTTACTAAAGACTTATGATAAGATTTTTTATGTAGTACCTGAACTTGAAATACAAGATGACGGTGAAAGAAGTACAGGTAGAGAGTTTTTTGATGGCGTTGTAAAGCAATTCGACTTTTATCTTAAACATCATTCAATGCCTGCAGATAAACTTGTTTATGTAATGGGATCTGTAAAAGATCGAGTTAAAATTGTAACTGATAGTATAAAGAAAGATTTTACCAATGAGCTATAATACTAATAATATTGACAAAGTACTTGGTCAGAGAGTTGATTCTCCTACCACCTACACGCCTGAGATTTTAGTGCGTGAAGAACGTCAACGTAATCGTACCTATTTAGGTTTACAGAACGATTCTTTACCATTCGTAGGTTACGATATCTGGAATGGTTATGAATGTAGTGCATTAACAGATAACGGTCTACCTGTTACCTGTGTTGCTAAAGTAGTATATCCTGCTACTAACCCTTACATTGTAGAGTCTAAGTCAATGAAACTTTACTGGAATTCGTTTAATATGCAGCCTATGGGTAAAACTGTAGCTGAAGCTTTAAACAATATTAAAAAAACTGCTTCAGAAGATTTATCTAAACTACTAGAGACTACTGTAGAAGTAGAATTATTCTCTCAAATACAAGCAAAAGATTTTCCTTTAAGAGAAGTATGGATGAGAGATTACGATCCAGGACTATGGATTCCATTAGAAAAAATTAAGAGTGCAGAAAATATTAAATTTACAGTATTTAACGAAAACGCAGACCTGTTAGTTGCTAACGAAGCAGAAGTCACTAAGCAACACTTCTATATGAGCACTTTGCTTCGTTCTAACTGTAAGATCACTAAACAACCAGACTCTGGTGATATTTTCGTATACTATAAAGGCGATAAAGAAGTAACTGAGCAATCATTATTAGAATGGATTGTATCATTCCGTAATGAATGTCATTTCCACGAAGAAATCTGTGAAGCTGCGTATAAACGTCTTTGGGACTTATTACAACCAGAAGAGCTTATGGTAACTTGCTTTTATGCTCGACGTGGTGGTTGGGATATTGTCCCTACTCGTGCTTCAAAGAAAGAATTACTTGATCAGCATTTAATTAATGCAGGTACTCCTTACTTTAAGTTTCCTCGTCAATAACCTTGATTAAAACAAAAACTATATTAATATAAACATATGAACCAAGATCTAGTAGTATTCCTTGATAACATTCAGCGTACAATTATTGCTACTCGTACAAACGAGACTAGCGATACTTTAACAGTAACCAAGCCGGTTATTCTTAACGTTACACCAACACCAGACAAGAAACTTCAAGTACAGTTATACCCTCTTTATTTTAGAGAGTTTTCTGCTGATAGAGATGAATTTGCTAACTGGACATATTCTAAGTCTGCTATTGTTACTAGCGATGTTAAGTTAGAAGCTAACTTAATTACTCAGTACGTACAAATGTTTCAAACAGCTGCAGTAACATCAAATACACCCACAGTAAAGTTGTTTGACGACGAAACTAAATAATATGGCACGTAAACCACGTACAGACGAAAACAATGACGAGACTAAGGTTTCGTCAATGAAAGATATCTTTGAAGCAGTAGATGCGCTAAATGCAGATGCATCTCTGCTTTCAGATGACAATTCTCTTTCTATTGTAGGCGACTGGATCGATACAGGCTCTTATGCACTTAATGCTATCTTTTCTGGATCTCTTTACAAGGGTATTCCTGTTGGTAGGGTTACTGGTTTTTCCGGGCCTTCCGGTGCGGGTAAGACGCTTATTGTTAATAAGATCATTGCGAATGCTCAAAAGAAAGGCTACTTTGCTGCTGTCTGGGATACGGAAGCAGCAGTAGACAAACAATCTGCTGAAGGTGTTGGTATTGACCCTAAACGCTTAAAATACTATCCAGTAGAAACTGTAGAAGATTGCCGCAACCAGATTGCTACATTCTTAGACAAGATTATTGCAGCTAATGACCCTAATTTAAAGGTTATCATTGCTATTGATAGTCTTGGTAACTTAGCAAGTGCTAAAGAGCTTCGCGACGTTACTGAAGGTAAGGATGCAGCAGATATGGGTACTAAGGCTAAAGCAATGAAGTCAATGATGCGTGCTTTAACTTTTAAAGCAGCTAAGGCTCGTGTGCCTATACTTTTTACTAATCATATTTATGACAACCCAACTTCACTCTATCCTGAATTGGTTAAAAAGCAGTCCGGTGGCTCTGGCCCTATTTATCTTGCTTCTTTGCTGGTTCAGCTTGCGACTCGAAACGAAAAGATTGATAAAAACGAAGGAGAAGAATCAATCGCAGTAGCTCATAACGTGAGCGGTGTTACATTGTCAGCAATGACGGTTAAAAACCGTTTCGTTCCTGCTTTCTTAAAAGCAGAGCTATACAATAACTTCCGTACTGGTTTAAGTCGTTATGCTGGCTTAGCTGATATGGCAGTAGCGTTTGGTGTTATTCAACAAACCGGTTCTACATTCCAGTTTAATGGAGAGAAGATTGGTTATCGTAAGACTTGGGAAAACGATACCGAGTTTTGGGATAAGAAAGTACTACCGGTACTCGAACAGACTCTTAAAGAAAAAGTCGGGTACGGGTCAAGTAACCCAGTTCTAGAAGAAGCTGAAGAACTTACAAAAGAATAAAAAGAAAAGCTAAGGGCAACCTTAGCTTTTTTTATTTTATAATATATAATGTACGAATGAAGAAAAACTCTCTTCAAGTTAATAGCGATTTTTTTGAGAACATTGTAGCTTGTCAATGTTTAACTAATGCTTACTATACTTCTTTAGTATTAGATCACTTATCACCAGAGAACTTTAAGAACCCGGGTAATAAGCTTGTAATTAATATTATTAAAGACTTTTACGTAAAGCGTAAAGCTTTACCTACTATTACTGAAATAAAAACCTATCTCAGTAAAGAAGAAGATCTAAAGTTATTTAAAGATACAGTTACAACGTATAAGCAATACGATACAGCTCTTAATATGGATGAGCTTATTGCTAATACTGAGCAATTCTTTAAAGAGAAGGCTGTATATAATGCAGTACTAAAGATAGTAGACGATGTATCAAAAGAAAAGGCAGATTATCCTAAGTTTTTATCTTTATTTGAAAAAGCTTGTAATATCTCACTAGTTAGTGATATTGGTTTAGACTTTTTCGGTGAATACGAAAAAATTATTACAGAACTAGGTACAAAGAGCGAAGTATTACCTACCGGTTGGGGGTTTATTGACGACAAGATTGGTGGTGGTTTAATGAAGAACGGTAGAGCACTTTATCTGTTCTTAGGGCCGACCAATGTAGGTAAATCTATCTTTTTAGGTAATGTAGCAGCTAATATGGCTAACAAAGGTTTAACTACAGTGCTTATATCTTTAGAAATGCCTGAAATGATGTATGCAAAAAGATTAAGTAGTCATCTTTCTAAAATCCCTATTAATAATATTCAGGGTCAAATTGGCGCGTTAGATGCATACTTTAAAGGAGTTACTGATACACATAAACGTAAGTTAATTATTAAGGAATTTCCACCGAAATCCATTACTGTATCAGGTATTAAGGCCTATCTTGAGTCTTTAGTAAAGTCTGGGATAAAACCGGATATACTCGTTATAGACTATCTTGGACTAATAAAGGCATCACAAGGTGAGAACTCTTATGAACAGGGTAAGGTAGCCGCTGAAGAATTGAGAGCTTTATCATATTTCTTTAATATGCCTGTAGTCAGTGCTATTCAAACTAACCGGGAAGGTATGGAGAAGCCAAGTCTGGATACCGTAAGTGAATCGTTAGGGGTAGCTTTCACTGCAGATGTTGTTTGGTCTATCTATCAAGAAGAAGGTGATCAGGATTTAGGTATTATTAAGGTAGGTGGTATTAAAAATCGTTTAGGACCTAAACACGGTGCAACTGCAATGCGTATTGATTATACCACACTTTCATTAACCGAAGAAAAAGGTTATATAGGATTAACAGGTAATAAATCCGGTGGTGGTGTAGATACAATATTAGACTTAGAAAATAAGCTTGAAAATATAAGCCTATAGTTTAAATAGATTATAGTGAGTTTTAACAAGATATATGTTTTTACAGACTTCGATATTGATGGAGTTACATCAATATTAACCCTGCATTGGGCTCTAGGAGCAAAACCAGGGCAAATTGCGTTTAAAACTACCACCGTTACTAACTTTCGAAGAGACTTTCTTAATTGGCTAGATCAAAATAATATCAAAGACTTTGACAAGATTTATATTTTAGATCTAGATGTTGCTAAGCACGCCGATCTAGTTGATAGAAAAAATATTATCATTATAGATCATCACTTAACTCACGTCAATGCAAAAGACGTTTATAAGAATGCTGAAGTCAGTATAACCGAAACCACTTCTTGCGCAAAGAAAGCTTATAACTACTTTAAGTCATTAGGTAAGTTAGATAGTTTAACTCAGCAACAAAAATATTTTATTGCATTGGCAGATGATTACGATTGTTATCAGTTCAAGTTACCCGAAACATATGAACTGAACTGTTTGTATACTAATACTCAGAAAACTAATACTAAGCACCGCGCAGAAATATTTATAGAAAAATTTTATAACGGTTTTAGACCTTTTACTACTCAAGAAAAAGCAATTATAAAAGAATACGTAGACCGTAAAGATAAAGCTATAGCAGAATTACAAATTTTTAGCGGAACTGTTTCTGTAGGCGGTAAACAACGAAGTGTATACGGCACTACTGGTAATAAATTTGTTAACGAAATTTGCGATTATATGTTAAACACCCACCCAGCTGACATTGTATTCTTTGTCAACTCGGACAACTCACACATATCATTCCGAAAAAATAAAAAATGTGAAGTAGACTTATCAAAGTTAGCTGCAAAATTATGTGATGGGGGAGGTCACGAATATGCAGCGGGTGGAAAAATAACAGAATCGTTTTTAAGTTTCACCAAACTACTCACGCCAATCGAATAAAATGTCTGGCATAGTAGGCGCATTACAAGAATCAGTTTTAGAAACCCCTCTCAGTCAAATGGCTAGAGACGAGTTAGAACTGGAACTTATTAAATTCGGTTCGTTTTGTTCTGTAATACATAACAAAAAGCTTAACAATGTTACTATTTTTTCCCTTATTGTTAAAAATAAATTATACCGCAAAATTTTTATGGAAATGACTGATACTGATAGTGAAAGAGAGGCAATACTGTTGTTTTTAAAATATAACAACAACCTTTGCCGTAGCAAAGTTGTGAAAGAGATATTAAAATCATAGCTCTTAATGAGCATTGAACAAGTTTATAATACATATTTAAGCGTTTCTAGAGGGCATATGAACAAGCCCTGGAAAGCACGTAAAGATTTCGAAGGGTTTGATAAAACCCCAGACGGAATCCTTTGCACGCGTTTAGATATGTTTTTTAAGCGCTTTCCACAAATAAATGTTAAAGACTTTTTACTTGCACCCTATGTCATCTACAAAGACGAAGAACACTTCCCGCTCAACTTCTACCTCACGCAAAAAGCCATCGCTTGTTACTCTCTCTTACAGAAACAGAGGGCCGAAGAATTACCCGATACTGATGGCCACATTAAACATATTCTTGAATCATTAAAACATATTGCAAGTATCTGTGTCAATGAAAAAATAACTCTACAACAGTACTGTAACTCTAAAGACGGTTATACCTGGAGATGTTTAGAGGATTATAGAAACAAATACTTAAATCTTTATGTTTTACTGTCATTACCCAATTTTGAATTTATTTTTAATAATATGCAATCCCAAGATAAAGAAATCTACTTGAAAACAGTTGCAGATGACATTGTAAAATTTAAAATGCGGTTGAATAATTCATCCAAAGCAAAAAAAATTATTACAGAAGGATTAAAAAGAATAAATGAACTTTCGCTTGATAAAAAATAATAATACACTAATATACATCTATCATACTAATTATGAAACCTTATAATTCATCAATGTTCGATAGCATTAAGAATGCTATTGATAAAACTAAAAACAAGACCGGTGGTAGTTCTGCATATCGTAATATTCTATCTTTAGAGGCTAACGATAAGCCTTATACAGTAAGACTATTACCTAATATTAAGAATCCAGAAGAGACAATTCTTCATTATTATCATCACGGTTGGAAGAGTGTAGCTACTGGTCAATACACCGGTATTACGTCTCCATCTACCTGGGGTGATCGTTGCCCTGTAAGCGAACTGTACTTTAAGATTCAACGGGAAGGTAGTGACGCTGATAAAGAACGCGCTAAAGCAAATCTACGCCGTAAAGAGAACTGGTTCGTTAACGTATATGTAGTTAATGATCCTGTTAACCCAGAAAATAATGGTACAGTAAAGGTACTACGCTACGGTAAGCAATTAGATAAGATTATTCAATCTGCTATTAATGGAGATGATGCACAAGAATTCGGCGCACGTATTTTCGACTTAAGCCCTGAAGGCTGTAGTCTTCGTATTAAAGTCGAACTAGTATCAGATAGACCAGGCGCTACTAAGTTCCCTACTTATACCGCTTCTAAGTTCTTAAATGCATCTGCCATTGACGGTTTAGATGACGATAAGATTGCAGAAATCTATAATAATACTTTTGATCTTAATGCTTTTATTGAACGTAAGTCAAGCGACGAAATTAAAGCTTTTATTGATCAACATTATTATGGTAGTAATGCTCCAGCTGCTGCCTCTGTAGTAGAAGAGGAAGAAGATGTTCCTTATGATACTCCTGCACCTAAAGCTACAGCAAAACCTGCAGCTAAAGTAGAAGCTACAACAGCTAACGACGATAAAGTATTAGATATCTTAAACGGTTTAGATAACTTATAATATATCGATAATGGCTGATAATATCGCCCAGTCTAAAAGAACACTGAATGAGGCTGAGCTAGCACGTCTAGCTCAGTCTACTGGTGATGTTAGTAATGAGAGCTTTGTTGTAGCAGCATTGCTGGCTAGACAACTTCAAGGCGATCTTAATACCTTTAAGCAACAAACAGTTGATAACAATGGTATTAAGTTTAATGATATAGATATGAGCAAGGTGATGCCTTCAAATATAATGAAGTCAATGGGTCGCCCTGTACCGCCGCAATCTATTCCTGCTCAGCCTGTACTACAGCAGCCAGTACCTCAACCAGTTATGCAGCCTGACTTTCAGTTTGCAGCACCACCCGTACAACAAGTACAAGCATTTGTACAGCCGCCTTCTGATCCTAATCAGCTTGAGTTTGATTTAAATAAACAAACTCGTTATGAAGATATTATAAATGCTATTGATAAATTAGAGAATAAGGTTAACATATTAACAGATAAAGTAAATCAGTTAATTGACTCTAATAATAAAAAAAAACCGAAGATAACAAATGGAACTTAAGCTCGTTAAGAAAGATTTTGCCGATAACTTTTTAAATATTGTCGGTAAAGCTGTAGATATTGTGTCTATTAAGCTCAATAAAGATGGTTTATATGCTGTCTGTAATAAGCCAGATACAAGTATTATTCTATTAGCAAAGTATAGTAAAGCATTCGATGTAGAACAAGAGATCACTCTTAATATCGGAGATGTAAAGAAACTATTAAGAGTTATTGACTGTATTGATGAAGAAATCTTAACATTCAAGATTGAATCAAATCATTTATACTATAAAACTGATAAACTACAATTTAAGTATCATTTTCTAGACGATTCAGTAGTACCTAAAGTTACGTTAAAAAGAGAAAAGATTGAAGCTCTTACTAATGATACGTTTTTCGATGTAGATAGTAAGAAACTACAGGAAATATTAAAGGCTAGTTCATTTACTACTGAAACCAATAAGATTTATCTTTACGGTCAACCTGACGGTGTATATTGTGAATTAGGTGATAAAGAAAAATCTAATACTGATAATATTAGTCTTAAAGTATCTGATGCTGTAGAAGGGCAGCCGTTCAATCAAAGCATACCATTCAATCTTGATATATTTCGTGTATTGACTGGTGTTAAATTTGATAAAGCACGTGTAGGTATTAATCTTAAGTTTAAGGTTATGTCGTTTTATGTAAAACCTACTGACGAAACAGACTTCACATTCGTAATATCAGGATTAGTTAAATAATGGCTAATAAGATAACAACACAAAGCTACTTTGTTAAGAGGCTTAAAGACTCGGGCTATGTAGTCTATAAGTTATTTGATGAGTATAGTGAAGCAGATCCTCGCAGTTGGACGGTTATGATAGACCCACACGGTGCATCAGTTATTTGCACCTGTTACAACAACGATAAGAATTTTGGTGAAAATTATTTTGAGTTATATGATGGTGGACAATTTATTCCTGAAAAGTTTAAGTTGAAAACCGACTCAATTGAGGTTATAATAAGCTATTTAGTAAAATATGGAATCAACAACAAATCAGAGTTATACATCGGGCGAAAAGTTTAAGTCCGTAAAATCTTTTAATATGTCAAACGAAGTTAAACACCCAACACTTCCTACAGCTAATAGTAGTATGCTTACTACAGAAGAAGATAGGAAAGCAATTATTGATAAAGCAGCAGAAGCGTATTCAACATTTCTAGATGCTTTACGCATTGATTGGCGTAATGACGTCAATAGTGCTGATACCCCTCGTCGTGTAGCTAAGGCTTATGTATGTGACCTTATTAAAGGTTGCTATGAAGGTCCGCCAAAGATTACTACTTTTCCATCAGATGGCTATGATGGTATTGTGAGTCAGATGAATATACCTGTTGTGTCTATGTGTTCTCATCACCACTTAGCATTTACTGGTGTAGCTCACGTAGCCTACATTCCTGATAAGAACGGTCAAGTTATTGGTTTATCAAAGCTTAATCGTATTGTAGAGCATTACGCACGCCGCCCTCAAATCCAGGAAGGGTTAACTGTTCAGATACATCAAGCAATTGATCAGTTATGTACTGGTAACCAAGGTGTAGCAGTTATTCTTAAGTGTGCTCATACCTGCGCTTGTCACCGCGGTGTAAAACATCACGGATGTGCTATGATTACCTCTAAGCTATCCGGGGATTTTATGAACGAACCACAAACTCGTAAAGAATTTTATGACTTTGTAGCTTCTGCTGAGTGAGACACTAAATAATATTAATGGCCGCTAAAAAACCAATGAAAGGTAATAAGGCTCAGACTAAAAAACAAGCACAAACTTCTGAGCAAGCTAATGCTTTAAAACCAGTAGCAGCTGCAGATACGGCTGCTATGACTCAGGCAGAGCAAGCAAAAATCGCTGAAATGATACAACTTGCTAAGCTTGAGTATATGAAAACTTTAAAAGGCAAAATCGTAAACGAGAAACGCAAGGAAATCGATTCTCTAGATATGCAAATTAAAGAGTTTCTCGGGCCTTATATGCTTATTGGCTATGATTTAAACAATCAGCCAGTTGAAATAGTTTCCGCTGAAGATCCTGCTGCACACGATGCTTTACTTGAACGTTTTCGTCGTGTAATGTATAAAATAAACCAAAACATAATGAACAGCAACGGACAGGACCCGTATGGTTTTAAAGACAATACTGAACAAGATTAAAAGTTTTTTCTTTCCTAAAGAAAGAAGCATTTACGTAGTTCTACAAGGTGTTTATAAAGGAGAATGGTTAGTACCAGTTTCTTATGGTCCTGGTGTAACTGTTTTCTTTTCTTTGCCAGATAGACATATAAGAACTATACCTAATAGCGAAATAGAATCGGGATTAAAAAATAAAATACTAGATTTAGTTGACGTTTTACCTAAAAGCGTTTATAATAGCTGCATAAAAGAATACAACCTTAAATTAAAACAAGATGACGACGCTCTTAATAGACGGAAACAACACGCTACATCGAGCGTACTGGATCGCAAACAACGTAGGAAAGCCTCTAGTGAACTCGAAGGGAGTTAACACTGGCAGCATTTTTGCTTTTCTTAAAACCATTAAGTCTAATGCTGCTCAATTTAATGCAGATAGAATCTATATTGCCTGGGACAAGAAGTTAGGCAATAAAGAAAACTTTCGTAAAACACTTACAGAAGGAACTTATAAAGGTAATAGAGATCAAGAACGCAACAAAGCTGTTTACGGAGAAGCTGATGCTATAGTTGAAATTACTACAACACTTGGAATAAAGAATATATTTCCAGGTAACCTAGAAGCGGATGATGTTATTAGCTGGTTAAGTAAAGAAGTACAGGGCAAAAAAATTATCATAAGTGTAGATAACGACTTTGCACAATTAGTTAACCCGGATGTTTCTTTCTATAACCCAATTAAAAAACTTCTTGTAGATGTTAATAACTTTGAAGAACATTACGGTTTAACACCAGAAGAATTCGTTATTTATAAGTGTATCGCTGGAGATAAATCCGATAATGTACAAGGTATTGAAGGAGTAGGTAAAGTAAGAGGTAAAAAACTAGCTAAACAATGGACTGCTAAAGATCCTAAAGCTCTAGAATTATGCGATAGTATAATACAAACTAATAGACTTTTAGTTGACTTAACGCACGGTTTAGCGGTACATCCTGAAGAAACTGAATTATATACTGAACAGTACACTATACTAAATACAGTTAAAACAGATTTTAACAATTTTGAAGAAAAATGTAAAGAATTAGAGTTTAGTAGTATTCTAGATAAAATAGACGAATGGAAGAAAGTCTTTAATAAGCAAGCAAATAACCAGGCTTTAGTTGATTTCTGTAAGATGTTTGGATAAGTATTCGTCTATGAACGAACAAGTAGTTCCGCGTCCAGAAAGCTGCCATAT